>Ga0209518_1000853_pt1 | contig 37298 bp, 48 predicted proteins | sample RifGroB1_FD_183993 | JGI IMG/M metagenome (GOLD analysis project Ga0209518, IMG submission 183993) | Groundwater microbial communities from Rifle, Colorado, USA - Groundwater B1 (SPAdes) (version 2) | ecosystem: Environmental > Aquatic > Deep subsurface > Groundwater | place: Rifle, Colorado...
CAGTTGCGCCCAGCTCAAATTTGAATTCCATTTGAATCTCCTTTTTATGTTTGATTGCTACAAAGTCCCATATAACCAGCGTTCCGACCCGACCAAAAAACCGGACGGGTCAAACGCCAGCCGTTATGGTGTTTCTATGTACCGCTTTCCATTGAGAAGTCCCGCCTTGTAGAAAAACGGTACTCCTGCCGCATGTGCCTGTGCTTGCAACCGCATTGCCCATTGATCATCAAACGGGCGCTTGCTCTTGCCGTTCTCAGGGCCACAGATAATCCATTTCAGATGACGTATTTCGTATGCGTTTAACTCGACTGGAGACAGCATAGGCTCAAACAATCCACCCACACTCCAACCATTCGCCGCTATTTCGATTACGTCCGGCATCCTGACATCAACTAAATGCTGGTTATCCATCGTGACCAGAATTATTACATTACCCATTGGCCGAAATTTTGGCATACCGCCAATACCGCTCAAATACGTTGCAGCGTTAGCAGGGCGTTTCGTGCAAATGATGTGAAAATCTTCTGACAGTTCCAATTTCTGAAATAACGCATCCCGCAAGCCATACGTTACATCCCTGTGAAAAATATCATTCCAGTACGTCCACACTCGCGGCTTACGATGGCCGGACTTCGGCAGTATTTCAAGCAACCGTTCAGGGTGTTCTACAATGGTGCCGTCAAACGGCTTTCCACAGTTGAAGCGCATTTGCATTGCTTCGCTCCAGCAATTCTGGCAGCCCGGGGAAACCTTTGTGCAGCCTTCCACCAGTGTCCGTGAATGGGTCCAAAAGCGGCCTTCCAACAACTCTTTTTCCAATAATTTCGATAGTTCCATATATCCTCCCTTTAACCATGCCCCTAAGCGTTACTCGGCAACGTCTCAGGCGGCTCTGGGAAATTCATCCAATGAGTGATATTGGCATCATCGATAGGCGCACCCATCAGATCCACCCACTGCTCTCCATCATGATAGGCGGGCCAGATCGGCTCGTTGCTGTCAGGGCTGTATGTCATTACGGTTGTTTCTGAATCAGGCAAAATATCAGCCTGTACCCAGACCGGGGCGCCTCTCCGTAATCCTGCGTCAAAAAAGAATTTCAGTTGGCCAACGGTCACTTTCCCGAAAAGCTGCTCCGGGGGACACTCTGACATGGCTACATAACCATTACTGCGGCACCAACTATTGAATTCGCTCATATCGATTGTCCTTTTGCTGTATTGACGGTCGCACAGTCACTCGGCGCCACCATTTCCATGCCGGCGGAAAGAAAGAAGAGTTGAGCCATGGGCCCGGGCGCATTTTTGGCGCATTCAAGGGTGGCCAGAAGCTCACCCTCACCGGTGGCCAACATCCGGCGCTTGATCGAATCTGAATATGGCTGCACTACTTGGGGATATGTTTCTCGGTATGCCCTGCGGACTGTTTCGCGGGCGGTTTCTAATTTATAGGCAAGTTGTTCGAGATTAGACACGGGATCCTCCTTCTTCAAAAATTGCATTAAAAAGTGGCTTCCAAATTTGCCCTGTAATGGGCGATCTTGCCGGGGTGCTGGTCTATGCCTTCGTGCCATTGGCCTCTGGCTTACTCGTAATAGCCCCGCTTCCGGTTTTTCTCTTCCACCTGGTACTTGATCATCATAGGGTTGACCATCAGGCCTTTGCTCCAGGCGCGCTTTACAATCTTCCTGATCAATGTCTCTGTTGAGCCGATCAGATCAAACGCTTCGTGAATTGCATGCTCCAAATTTCCAACCGCCAAGGCCTTGATGATTTCCCAGAGTTCAGAGGCCATGTGAAACAACTGGCGGGTGATCCCCGATTCATTCACAAACTTGGTTCGGGGAAAAGAATAGTGGGAACTCACGCCGCCTCCCTTTGCTTCAGGTACCCGGCATATTCACGGAAAATTTCCAGAGTCAGCTTGCCCCATTCCAGTGTTAAGGCTTTCATCTCTTCAAAAATTCCATTCAGCCAGGCTGTTTGCAGCCGGTCCCGTAAGTCAGTCAGTTTCCGGCGAAGCTCCACCTTGTGCTCGTCCAGCCAAACCCAAACACCGCCATCATCCTGCAACGTTTCCGGCCATTTATCGCGTATTACCTGATCAAGTCGTTGAAGCATTGATTTGTATTCAGCCTTGCATTGCTCGAACATGGCGCGCTCCTCGGTAGTCATGATTAATAGGGTCGATCTTCTTCATTGGTTGGTTTATGGATCTCAAGCGATTCCAGATACGCCCGGATCGGCCCATCACCGCCGCATACTCCATCGGGCTCTTTTTGACGAATCAGGCCTTTGATTCTTACCGTATCGCCCAGGGAAACCGGATCAAGCAACTTGTCACCAGGCGCATAAAATTCATATTTTTCTTCCTGCATTTGGTCACCGATGCCGGGCTTGCAGACATTAACCAGAAAGCGCTGGCCACCATCATTAAGGCCACTTGGTTGGTTGCAAACCTCACCCACCACGATGAAATAAGCGCGTTTCGCGCCGCTTTCGACCAGCTCAAAACCGAACAAGGTGAACGAAGAAAGAAAAGAACTAGATTGATCCTTCTGATATTGGGAATAGATCCCCTGCAGCTTGAAAAGGCCCTGCTTGTTTGATGCCCACAGTTTTTTCAGATCGGCAATGCTGCCTTCCTTGTCATACATCCGGCAGTATGCGGTCACATCACCGCTCAGTGTGCTGGACACGTCAACCTGAATCGTGACGTACTTTTTCTTGCTGTCTTTGGTCTCCTCGTCCTTGATCTCGGTGATCCGACCGGTGATGACCCCTTTGGTGAAGTGCTTGGGTACGCTCATTTCTTTTTTTCCTCCCAGGATGAACAGTGTAAAAACTCGTCAACTTCAATTTCTTCAGCTTTGCATGCTCCATCATCATTGTGATTACAGGAGATGAACTTGCATTTCTTCACTATCGCCACTGTCTTTTGCCTCCTTTGTGATGCGGTAGACGCTCGCAATGCTGATTCCCAATTCATCAGCGGTGGCTTGCTTGGTCTTGCCTTCAGCAATCAACTCCAGCACCTTCTCGCTCTTGTTTCTGGCGGTCGGCTGGCGGCCGGTATATGCCCCCTTGGCCTTGGCGATCCGGATCCCTTCCTTTTGCCGCTCGAGCATCATCTCTCTTTCAAACTGACCAATAGCGGCCAGCATCGATAGCATGAGTTTTCCGGTGGGGCTGGATGTGTCCAGGTTGATATTCAGAACTTGGAAAGAAACCTTTTTTGCTTCGAGGAGATCAACGATGTTAAGCAGGTGCTTTGTGCTGCGGGCGATACGGTCCAGCTTGCAGGCCACAACAGTGTCACCCTCGCGTACATATTCAAGCAGGGCTGCCAGCTGCGGCCGATCTTCCTTTATTCCGGAAGCCTTCTCTTTAAAAACCTTGTCGACCTTGGCCGCCTCCAGCTGCTCCATCTGGGCGGTCAATTCCTGACCTTCGGTACTTACCCTTGCGTAACCAATTCTTGCCATGACTGCCTCCTGTCGTTTGCCTCATCAATAATTAATCCCGGGAAGGGGAGGGTGAGGCGGCCCTCCGTTCGGTAGCTAGCCTATCCCCGGAAACTTATGGCCTGACGCCTTCCAGACCGTGGTAGCTGACTTCCTTGTAAAAGGAACAGTCAGGAACCGGTTGATTACTGCTCCAGGCAGTTATGAACTCCATACAGTACTGAGAGTTGATCAGTATCCCGCATACGCCTGTGCAACTTTTACATGGTAGATCTGGCATGACTTTTACCTCTGCCATGGTGATTGAGGTTTGATGCTGGCAGAATAGGTAAGCAGATCGCTCAGGCTTTTTTCCCCCCTACTTTTGGCCGCGATACAAAGCGCGAAAGCAACCGCGCCAGCTGGTATCCCGAGCACCAAACCGCAGGCCAGTGCGCGCCATCTTGCCGCTTTGTCAGAAGGTGCAGGCTTAGAGGCTATCGCCGCTGCTCTTTGGCTCTCCAGACCAAAGCCGCTGAATAAAACAACTGTCGGGTCAACAGCTTTTTGTGACACCGCCGGGGCGTTCAGAATTGTGGTTTCAGTCCGGCATTCCACATACCAACCAACCAGTAATAAAACAGCGATCAGGATCAATCTCCCTCTATATTCTCTCATGCTGCCCTCCTTGGTTTTTTGCGGCTTTTATTCCAGCGATCGATAGCTTCTAAAACGTTGTCAGACATACAAATCAACAAACAATCCCGGTCAGTCATCATTCCGGTTGATTCGACCAGATGCGGTTCTGAAACAGCGCCACTTTCGGCAATACGCATCAACAGGGCGTTCTGCGCGGTCAATAGCCGATTGCTCTCCTTTATGGCGGAGAGTGTTGCGTTCACCTGGAGCTCTCTTCCTGGAAGAGCTGGAGCAGGGTCCCGACATGGTGCAACAGATGGTGCCCGGCAACTTCCAGATCCTGACGCTCAGCAGGAGTAATCCGGCCATCCGCCATAGCCTGGGCAGATTTCTCCATCAGTCCGCCGAACTTCTTGACGGTTTCATATAATTGAAAATGTATGTTCTTCAGAGTTGGGGTTTCTTTGGGAAGGGGGATAAGAATGGAATTAAAGGCCTGTGCCAGGTATTGAATGGGGGCCAAGGCGTCCTCTTGGGCGGTGCCTAGCTTAAGACTTGTTTCAACGATCTTCTCAATCCGGTCCAGCGGGTTGAAAGCGCCGCTGTCCGAAAAGTCTAGAGTGGGCTCTTGCCACTTACTGAGTGAGCTCGTTGATAAATGTAACTCACGGGCGTGGAGCACAGTCTTGCCGTCGATACATCTCTGTAGTGCCTCGTAAGTCTTCATTACAATCCCGCCTTAAATTCGTAATTCATTTAATTAAAATTAATGGGTAGGGTCACATCATGAAACTAAGCAGCTTTGTCAATGACCTCTTCAGTAATCAAACCCTCAGTCAGTGCGGCGCGGATGATCTCTTTGATCTTTGGACCGGCTTCGCCGGTGTAATCACCCTTGATAAGTGCGTACACGGTTTTGTAGCTAAACTCTTCACCATTTGGATGCTTATGATCGCGGCACCATTCAGCAAGGAAGCCGCGAGGCTTACGAGTGAACTCAGTCCAGTCGTAATGCCCAGGGGAGTGAATGATTGTGTCCTTAGAAGTTTCTTGCATGGCTTTATGCTCCGTGTTAATTTCTATAGAATTTAAGCTAATATGCTGCGGAAGGCCTGAAAATGCTCTTGAAACCGGAATTGCTGCATAACTTGAAATGTTTCTTGTTCCATGGGAGGGCTCCTTTATGGCAAATGACAAAGTTATTACTTATGGAATGGACGGCAAAATCAAAGCCGCTTTGCTGCACGAATGTCTCCGTTGTGATAAGGGGATAATAATTGACGGACCGGCCGTAAAGTTAAACGAGCTCTTTTTCTGCACCTATTGCGGGCTTGATTCGCGTATGTCACTTGACATGGTTCAAACTGTTCACGATTCCTCAAATAAGCGTCCTTCACGGACCGCGGGGCATCGTTCACATACTTAAGAAACCTATTCACAGATTTTTCACACATGGCTTGCAGTTTTCTTTCGGCTCTATTCATCTTCCGCCCCTTCCTTTTTCTATAGACTTAACGACTATAGGAATAATCCCGAAAACAGGAATAGTCAATATAAAAATTACGATAACGGGAATTATTTTGAGCATTAAAGAAAACCTTAATAAACTGATGGACTTAAAGGGCATAAATGCTAAAGCCCTTGAAAAAATTTCGGGTGTCCCCGACTCTAGGATTTCCGATATCAGGAATGGTAAGACTCAGAATCCACGCATGGGGACTCTGAGCAAACTGGCTACAGCATTAGGAGTTTCTACGGATGTTTTGGTTTCCGAGAATATTGAGCAATATGCCGGTGATCTTAGTAGAATGAAGCGGGTAGGTGAAATGGAGGAGGAGGGCAGCATCTTAAAGTTAAAAGAGTTGCCCCCCTCAAAGCAGATGTTGGTTGATGAAATACTCAGAATGACGGATGAAGAGGCTCGGGATCTTGTGACTGATCTTCTTTTAAAACATCGGAAGGCGGACCAACGGCCAGCATAATTAAAAGCATAGCATGTGGCAGAGATATCCCTGACCAGGCTATTTGTCTAATTGTAGCGATAGTTACATGACTTTCCATTGATAAACCCTCCTGAGATAAAATTAAGAGGAGTATTTTAACTATTATCAAACACTTCGTAAGACAAAAATCGAAGGAGCAGTAAAAATGCATAAATTCTTAATCGTATTTATTCTGCTTATTGCCACACCAGTGCTTGCTGATACATTGAGCGCACCCAGCAATAGTACTCATGTTCTTGTTTTTGAAACTAAAGACAAAATGGAATATTTTATCAAAGAGTGTGCAGGTAAAGGGAATCGGTCTTATGAGAGAGACTGTATTGCTTGCATTAAAAAAATGGTGCCATCTGGTGCCCGTTGCTCAGTGGTTAGCAAAACATTTACAGCCAGAAAGATACGGATTATGACGGGTGAGTTTGTTGGTGTCGTTGGATGGGTTCCAATGGAAATGGTGCTGCCATGAAAATAATACTGGAGCACTGTAAAATAGTTATAAACTTGGTTCTATTTTGCTTGCTTTTCTTGGTTGTCTCGGGTTGCGGCGGCCCTTGCGACGGCCCGGATAAGAACTCTGAATACTGCAAAAACTTGATGGCCGAACAACAACCGCCAAATGCCGTAAATTTCTCAGTTGTGTGCTTGGATGATTGGGTTAGTCCCTCAACAAGCTGTTCAGGAACATGTGCGAGTCACCTAGGCGAAAATTATTTCATTCCAAATGGCCCGCTTTCGGCATGCCCAGGAGCAAGCACAACTATTTCGACTAAAACATATGTGGTTATTTGCAATAAAAACAGCAACGGTGATTATATAGCAGGGACAACGTGCACGGCCTGCGGGACTTTAGGAATAGCTATGAAATTATCATCTGTTTGTAATTAAAATGGCTGTCAGCCCCTATAAAAACAAAAAGAAGGAAATAGTCCCTGGAGCCTGGGAGATCATCTACTATCCCGAGGGCGCCAAGGGCAAGCAGAAGCGCAAGGTACTAAAAGATACCACCAAAGCCAAGGCTCAACTGATAGAGCTGGCCCTGATCCGCCAGAGCGTCCATGCCCCACCTCCCCACGATCCCACTGTCAACCACGTATGGCACGAATGGCTCAAGGATTATGCCCGCGACACCGAGGAAAGCACCATAGGCGATGTTACCTATGCCTCCGGCCGGTTATTGCCTTATTTCGGCAAATGGAACCTTTCTCGGCTTACGTTACCGCTCTTCAATGGATATATGGATAAACGGCGTGCGGATCTGTGGCGGCCCCCCATCAAAAACCCTGACCCGGAAAAAACCTATGCACCAGGTAAACCGACCAGCAAAGGCCGTATCAACACCGAATTGAAGTATTTCGGCTTGTTTTTAAAATACTGCATCAAAAAGAATTATATGCTGAAGCTGCCCTTCGATATCCCCAAATTTAAGAAATTGCCAAAGCGCACTCCAAACCTACCGGCAGATAAAGAGATAGATATTCTTTTAACCAAGTGCCATGACGATGCCCGCCTGGCAGTTTTATTATATAATGATGCGGGCCTGAGAAGGGATGAAGGGCTGAATTTAAAAGCTGAGGACGTATTCCTTGACGATGATGTTTTGGTCGTAATAGGAAAGGGTGATAAAGAGCGGCATGTGGCTATAGCAACTGAACGGCTGAAAGAATATCTGCGAGTACGCATCGACAAAGTAAAAACCGGATTGCTAATGCGGAATGATAAGACCGGAGAAGCTTATAAAAACCTACGCAAATCCATTGAAGGGGCAGCAGAGAGGGCAGGCATAAAAAAGAACATCTATAATCATTTGTTTCGGCATGCACATATGACAGGCCTGCATGAGCTCGGTGTTTCGGTAGTAGATATCCAAGAGCAAGCCGGTCATGCCGACATCCAAACTACCAGAAGATATGTCCAGTCAACAACCAAGCGAAGGGTGAACACTATAAAATGCGCCTCAGACACCGTGAGTCTAAAAAAACAAAATAAACAGTAAACTAAATAAGTTATATCCGCATCCACTGTTCTGGGGGTCTAGTGGTCGCTGGTTCGAATCCAGTCGCACCGACCAATAACCAAGCGGGTTTGAGAGCATTTCTCAAACCCGCTTTTTTTGTTTTGGACTCACATGGACTCACACGTTCCGGCCGCTGCCTCTTCTGTTTTTATTTCGGCATCTCCGGCCAAACCGGATTGGCTGGATCACAGATTTCCGGGAAATCCCGTAACTCCTGCCGGTATACCCTCCACTCCTCAAGCTGGTCGGCCGATAACGGCGCATCCGGCATTTGCGACCAATCCGAATCCGATAGCCGCCGATTACGCTCGGCGCGGATATCGATCAACAACTCCGCATTAGTCGGAGGAGGTGGCAGCGGCGCGGTAATCCGTTGGCCGGAAATTGGGTCACGCCGCCATTGCTGGCCCTGGACATAGGCTAGGTAATCCTCATCGCTTATTGTTATAGCTTCAGCCGGGATTTTACTCCCGTGGACCGCCTCAAAATAAAATCCTGTCGGATTACCCTCGGCATCAAATGTTGCATATGGTTTCATTTTGCTCTCCCTTAATTAATATCCTATTGCAAAAAATTCAGTTGCGATTGACCCGGACGAAACACTGCCCTGAAACTGCGCCGCAGTATACGCATGGACATAAACAAGATTCGTCACATTTGAATAATTTTGGCCATATACCCTGTAATTAGCGGTTGTAAATGCTACAGGAAGGCTGAAATATCCATTAATTGATGTAAGTGTAACCGCACCCCACTGAATGATTAGACCGCTTTTCAATTTTTGCCAGCCAGTGGCTAGGATTGTGCCGGGACAATTGGCATCAGTCCAAAAAGAAGTGCCCAGCTGACCCGCCAATTTCAGCGCGTCCCCAGCCTGATATCCAGGTGTACCAGCCAGGATATTGTTGATAAATGTTTCCAGGGCAGTCAGGTTTCCATCCTGTTCGGCATTGGTCAACCCGCGCGCCAGTTCCGAACGTTTGAGTAGATTTATCGGCATAAAACCTCCTATGAATTTGAGAGGAGATAATCCTCGCTGTAATAGTCCTCGCCCATATACGGCCACTCTGTATGTATATCGGTGGCGGTGATCGCCAGGGTGTCCAGTTGCGATCTATCACCAGGTGACAGATCTGCTGCGGTTATCTCTACCCGCTGACTGCCCTCAAATCCCAGGGTGATGGCATCGGCAAACTGTAACGCCTCGTTGTCCAGTCCGGAGTTGAATTTGAATATCCGGTGACGGCGGGAATGTTTGCCCAGGTAGTAGCCCATGACATGCATGGCCATGTAATAGTCGCGCACAAAATCAAACCAGAATATTTCCGGCTGGCCAGCTTTACGCTCGCCATAATATTGGATAGATTCAGCCATACGATCAGTGAGGCAACCCTTGTAATTTTCCGCGCTGCGAGCTTGGCTCCAGGCCCGATCGTAATGCAGAGCCATGACGTTGATCACCTCTGACAGCGGGGCTTTGCTGGTTTTTAGGCTGCGCTTGTTGCCGTCCAGCAGGCAGTTAGTGACGGTTTTGACCGGGGTCAGCACATCCGGCCGCACGATCAGTTTTGCAACCCCGAGCTCTTTTACAAACCAGGCACGGCACTGGAAAGCTAGAGAATCAAGCCAATATTGGGCTGATTTATATTCAGTGATGGCACCGTCCAGGCGATAGTTGGCGGGGAAAGTGCCCACTGTAGTCAGGATCGATCCATCGGCGCGGGTGAGGAGATCCTGCTCGACTGCCGATGGCAGATAGACGTTGCAGGTGCAGTCGCAGAGGATGGTGTGGGAGATGATCGAACGCACGGTGGCCGTGCCGATCAGGGCGATCGCGCCGGTTTTTGTAGCAGAGCCGGTTTTAGTTGTTGTCCCGGTTTTAGCTACGCCGTCTGCAGATGAGTAAGTTGATGCGCTGGAGCCTTGTTGCACCTCCCACCAGGTTTCTACAACGCGGACATCAACAGCACCGTAAAAAAAATCGATATAGGTGTTAGTGGCATAATAAATTTTAGTAATGTCGGTGAATGTATGCCAGCCTGAATATATCGTTACTTGCGCACCGCCGGTGTTGACCAATGTGACTGTTTCAACTGCCGACCCATTGACATAGAGTGTCGCGTTGATTGAATATCCCCCATTGTATGAATAGGTAAATCCGGCCCTGATTTTTACCGGATTGGCAATAGAAACAACTCCTGATCTGGCAATTTTGGCATGGCCACCAGCGCCATACGACATATATGTGCCGGTGTTGCTATCATAGGCGTAGGAAGGATTGGAGGGGCCGGATGTGACGTTGTAATCCGGGGTGACTGTGGTTGTTCCCGAAATACTGCCAATATGAGCGTGATTGCCCTGGTTGACATCGATGGTGTCGGCAACATCAATGGTATCCGCCACGTTGGTGGTATCGGCAATGCCCAGCGCCTCCAGTTGTGTTGCGGTCAGCACCCCCGGAAGAGATACAACTGCCAAACCATTGTATTTGCCGCTGGGGTGCTGGTTGGCAGACTGCCCGGTGTAGCGGGTGACTACGCTGGTGATATCGATCGGGATATCATCGATGGTGCCGTAGACGCGGGGCAGCGCATCCAGGGCCTCTGCCGCGATATAGAGGTATTCCGGCTTTACCTCCCAAACCGCAGCGCCTCGGCTATGGGTGGCTGCCAGAGTGCCATTGATGCCACGATTGGCCGTGATGGTATTACCTGTGATGGAGGTGATTTGCATCTGTTCGTCATCGATTTGGATTGTGGCTGTGCCTAGATTGGTAACATCGGACAGATCAAATGACACCGCCGCGGCGGAGATTGCAGCCGGTAACGTGGTGCGTTTACCGACATCCGCGCCCAGGGCTGGGAGCATGGATATATCACCAAAAACAATTGGGATCACCTTGCCGACATCGTTGGAATCAGCGTTCGGATAGGTTCTCACATCCAGCAGAGTACCGATGTTTTTAGATAACCGGGCGGCCTCATCCTCGCACTCGAGTCGCAGGGTAGTATCATCCATTTCAGGATGATTACGGATGTAGCCAGTCCATTTCAGCCGGGGAGGATCTGTGACCGCATTGAGGCCGTGAAACCAGAGATACAGCTCAACCGGATTTTGTTCCAGCTCATAGGTATTGGCCAGATCCCGCAGGTTTGGTGACGCATCCGGATCAATCAGCAGATCAACGGAAAAATCACTGACCTTGTATTCATTCAGGGTGCCAGTAATGCCGCTTTGAATCTTGCCCCAGGCTTTGACCAATGGCAGGGTCGGACCGCAGAAGCCGGGTACATCAAAAACATGGTCTGATATCCAATAATCTACGGCATTAATGGTCATGCGCCAGATCCAGCACGGAAACGACCCGGCCACGGCTGCAGATGCAGCAGCCCAGGATGCCGCTGTTGGTGAGGCCAGCGGGATCAGCTCTTCCAATTCAATGTCAATTTGATTTCGGTTTGGGCCGGTCTGGTAATAGTTTATCGGAGCGGTAAAGCGGCAGTTATGGCCGCCATCAAAATAATCCTCGCTGTAATAATCCTCGCTGTAGTAGCTCTGCCCGATGTGATCAAACCAAACCAGCATATGCCGCCCGGCGTCGACCGTCTCATATAGCGCCAGCAGCGCTGTTAAAACTGCATCGCTGACCTGGGTGAAAGTCAGAGGCCGGGCGATTCTGTAATGCAGGGCTTTGTTGTACACATACAGGCTGCCGTCGCTGGCCAGAGTCTGGGTTTGAATCAGCTCGGAGGAATCATCTGTGTTGCAGAGCGGAGCGTCTGGAAACTGAATGACGGTGGCACCATACTGCAGGGCGTTTTTCATGGCTGCACCCGCAATTGGACTTTTACCTGGTGATGGTTGTAGGCGATTTCTCGGATAGCAATACTGATCTGATTGAATTTAACCGTCAAAGCGGTACCAGCCACAGTATTGTAGGTAAAGGGATTGCTGGCACCTCGGGCAGAGTTGGCCCAGAAAAACAGGAACTGCTCCCGCTCGGCATCGGTCAGGCGCAGCGTAAGATCGATCAGATCATCCGTGGCCAGTGAATCATGCACGATCGGCACATCCACGGCGGTCAGTTCGCGGGGCTGGACTTTATCCAGCGATCGAGGAGGCCGCAGCGGTGCGAGGGTGAAAATCAGCGTCTGGCTGGTATGTACGAATGACGCCTGTGGCATCTAGTCCCTCGGGGCGTTGCCGAAATCAGCGCAGGCGATAATGATCACCCCGTTGCCAGGGGTTGGGTCCTGATGGGCCGGATCTGTGTTGAGCTCGTTGGTCAGTGGCGACAGGGCCGAGTACAGCGCGGGCCGGTCGGGGCAGTCGGTGCGGTTAGTGCATTGTGAACAACGGGCATCTACACTCCACATGGTGATCTCCTATGCAGCGCGTTTGCGCGAGTTGTAATCATTTAGCTTGGGGATCAGCTGCCGCAGTAGATCATCGGCGGTATTGCGGTCGGTGACGTTGGGGAGGCTTATGTTGAGGCCGCCTTGGATGGTGATACCACCACCAGATCCACCGGCTGCGGGGTTGTATTTCTCCGGGACTACAGCTTCGCCCCTGTGCAAATAGGCGTACCCATCGGCGGGGATATAGTTGGTGCCTACCGCAAAGCCACCCAGAAATGGTGAGTTGAGACTGGAAGGGAAGGCATTGCCGTTGATAAAACTGCTGGAGGATAGGGACGATGACGGCGCGCCACCGACGGCAGCAGCGCTAGCAGCCGATTGATATTTGTATTGACCGGCGGTGGCATCTTTCGCATAGATAGGCTTGCCGTTGGAAAAGCCGACAATATCCCCGGTCAATACTCCCAAATCCTTTTCATACTGAAGCTGTTGTTCTTTCTTTTGATTTAACTGAGATTGAAGCGATATCTGCTTGCTCAAGGCCGCTACTGCAATTATATTTCCTTGTGCCGTAGCCAGATTTAATCGTTCCTGAAGTGAAACTAGCTTGTTCTTGCCTTCACTGATCGCATTTTCAATATTGAGCATGGAAGTATCAATCCCGAGAAGTGTATCCCACTCATTCTGTAAAGCGCGGGTTTCGTTGGCAAGGGTACGAAGTGACTCGGCCTCTTTGTTTCTGCCCTCGATAACTGAAACTGACCGCTTTTGCTCCCAGACGGCAAGTGCTTCAACAGCATCCTGCTCGCCTTTCATGGCCTCAGTTTTCAATTTCAGATACTCGATGCTCTTCTTGTCCATCTCAACCTGGGCTTTTGCTGCTTCTTCATATTTCCCGGCAGTTTCCAGAACTGAGACCTTCAGCTTATTGTATTCTTCGCTACGTTGCCGCAGTGCCTCGATCTCTTTGTTGTTCAGATCGGTAGAGGTTTTTGCATAGTCGAGAGCCGCGGACTGCATGACTTCCAAAGCCTTACGATTCTTTGACAGCTCCTCCTGATATTCTGGAGATTCGGCACCTTTTTTTGCTTTGATAAATTCCAGAAGCTTTTGTTCCTTTTCAAAGTAAGCGCTGGCACTATCCAGTTTCTTTTGGGCTGCATCAAGAGCAAGCCGTTTTTCTTCCTCGTAGTAGTCACGGGTTGCAACCAGACCTTGATAAAAACGGCCTTTTAAGGCTGAAAGCTGAATCTCCGCCTGGGACTGGGCAATTGCAGACTTGCTATCCTCCATCGTCTTGAAGGCGGCCAGTTCCTTATTCATCAGGTCCATTTTGCGCTTGGTCTGCTCTTGCGAATCCGCAAGATCTACTTTGGGAGCCGCAGCGGCTGCACTGGCAACTGTATCGGGCTTAAAAGCTTTGATCTTGGCCATTTCGTCAATATCGTTTGTGTCTTTTGCGCCCATGACCCATGCGCCGGCCGCCAGAGCTGCGGTGACTGGATTAAGTAAATATTTCAAACCAGGCAATAAACGGGCTTTTGCGAGCCACCCGCCGGCGGCTCCAGCCGCGGCACCACCAGCTGCAGCGGTGCCAACACCGGCAGCCGCACCTGCACCACCAGCAATAGCGCCACCGGCCTGAATCAATGCAATTTCACGCACCACATTGCGGATATCCTTATACAGGCCCACTGTGGAGGTTAACCCTTTGATCAGCGCACCACCGACAAACAGGCCAACAAAAAGACTAGCATGCTCATACATTTCTTTGAGTACCGGCACCAAAAACTCAGCAACCTTTTTAAAATCCTCCCAGGCATTCTTGATCTTGTTCCCGATAAGCTCTTGGTGTGACTTTAGGTACTCGTTGGCTTTGCCCAGCCACTCCACCAGATCTTTGACTATGGCTGAGAACCCGGCACGAAGAATGAGGCTGACGGAAGTTTCCAGAGAGGATTTGACTGCGCCCCAAGTCAGGGATAAATCTTTAGAGGAAAGTCCAAACCCTGAGAGTTTGTCCCCTAATACCTGTACCAGATCGCCTGCTTGCTTGTGCTTCTCCACCCATTCGCGCAGAGGGCCTTGAACCGTCTTCTGCAGCATGCTGGCAAGCTGGGCGTTTTGGTCTACCTCACCACGAAGCAATGCTGATACTTCCTGCCGAAGCTGAACTTCATTCCTCCCATTGTTGCTATAAACCGCCACGGCATTTGCCAAGCGGGTGAAGCCATCCACCTGCTGAGAGTTGTTGCCATCCAAGACAATGCCTTGCTTGATCATCTCCTCTGTGATGGCCTGTAAATTGTTGAGGTTGAGAGTGGTGTTTGCATCTACTTTCATAAGAACGTTTTGCAGACCTTCAGCATACGACTTGGCTTTAAGGTAATTTTCAGCAACGTTCTCTCCGCCCTGAAGAGATGTAATCATGGCGGCTGTCTTGATCACTGATTGCTGAAAGGAATCAACCGCCTCAATGCCCTTGGCAAATCCCGCTACCAGCTTATCGGCGGCGAAGTAGGCCAGGAAGGCACCGCCCAGAGTAGTGACACGGCCTTTCAGTTTATCTATTGCGGTACCCAGGGTGTCGATATTCGATACCGCAGAACGGAAGGATCCTCCCGTTTGATCGTGTCCCGCTATGTTGAGTTGAACTGTGGCCATATCACTTTGCCTCTGGTTGCGGTTGAAGGCTCTTCAATTCCATCTCTATCCAGGCCAGGGTGAACATATCTTCTTGCGAAAGTTCGAAGCTGGCAGCCGCTTGTGCTCCTAATCCAATTTCATTCAAGGTGATCAAGATCCCGCGCACATTCAGTAGCCGGCGGGTATCATCTGATAACTGGTCAATCAGGGCTTCGCAGCGGTCTTCTGCACAAACAGGTAAATTTCCTTCTGATTCAAATAACTCTGCACAGGCTCTGCAGCTTACCTTTGAATTGTCCAATGACGCCCTAAGGTGAGCTGCTATTGCTTTTTTTCATCATCCTCTTTTATGAGGGTTTCCAATCCTTTGAGATCTTCATCATTCAGATCATCAAGAATGACACCATTCTCCAAGAAACCTTCTGAATCTGTTGCATATCTCAAAACGAAAGCGGCAAATTCCCTGCAGCGCTTCATCATTTTGTCACGGTTTTCATCGGTGAAGGGTATTGCGGATCCGTCCGGCATTTCCAGCCCAGGGTGCTCATGATCATCTTGCTTTCTCCAGCCGAGAACGGCCGCGCGGCCTAGAAAAATGTCATATAGGGAACTGTTATTTGCCCCAAGTTTTTTGGCAACGGAATCAGATTTCTGGATAATCTTTGATAATTCTTCTTTGTTGATGTAGCGGATGAGTATTTCGGTGTCTCCGCCATACAGGAAATGTTTTTCCGGAGGGGTGCTGAAAATTCCGACCTTTGCCATGATGATCTCCTTGTTCTCATTGAATGTTTAACCCAAAGGGTTAATAAAAGGGCGGTAAGGGGCGGCTATGGCGACCGCCCCCTGCCCTAAAGGAGGGAAAGGGCAGCCGCCAATCTGCCAACTAAGCAAGTGGATCTGTGGTGCGGGTGTTAATGACTGTCCACCAGAGCGGATCAGTGATGCCAACCATACCGGCAGGGGCTGTGGTGCAACCGTGAGCCGTGAACTCAAGATCCTCCATGATGCGGCCTTTGCTGTCGGCCGGGTTATTGTTTGTCATCTGCAGATGTGGGAACTGTTGCAAGTGCTGATAATAGTAAGGGGCAGCGATCAGTCCACCGGTCGCTGTAATGTCGAGTTTTTTACGGGTATCGTTGCCCAGAGCGGCAAGGTAGGTATTATTGATATGCTTGGCGAAACCCAGCGTCAGTTTCAAGATTGGCTGACCATCGTCAACTGGCTCGTCAATCAGGTCCTGAGGGCTGGTTGTGGTGGTGCGGTACTCGCCGGTATATTCACCCTTCATCGGGCGCTCCAGGCTCAGGGTAAACTTGTTGGGGTAGATGCGATCACCAACGGCCAAAGCTATAGCACTTTGATCGTTCATCCGGAATACCAGGTGACTGAATAAAACTGAATTTATGTCCGCTCCTGAGGGAAGAGTCACGTTCAAAAAACTGGCAGTTGTATTGGTAACGCTGTCTACTTCCTTATTTATTCCCTGAGTCGTGACTTTCAACTGCAGTGGTTCGGCACCTACTGAGCCAGAAAGCTCAATCTTGCTAATCTTGGCGGTTGGTACCTCCTCAATGTAATTGATCATATCCTTGGCAATCGTTGCCATCAGGCCCCAAGAGGATTTATTCCATTTGTAGATGTTCTTGTAAGCTATTGTGGCGCCCTGCTGGGCAGGCGCACCGGCAATGCCCATAAACAGCGCAAGCAGCACATCAAACCCTATATAGCGCAATGGAAACTCATAAGCAGGGTCACACTTGATCGGGCCAGGGGTACCATTGAGAGAAAAGGCGAGTCCTCGTGAATCATCGGTCACTACATCTGCCGAGCGATTCGCGCCGCCTGAACGAAACAGCAAACCATCACCAGCGGCGGCTGCAACTGCGGTTCCCCAAACAGCGGCCTTTTTTATGGCGAGTTTTTCAAGATTGCCGGTAATTGGCTGAGTCATTTCTTCTTACCTCCCTTTATTGTTTCTTCACCTGTGGCTGGTGCTTCACGGGTGAATAATTGATCAGCAAAATCCTTTTCATCAATCGTGTATTCCTCGCCTTTGCGGATCTCTCCAAACTTAAGTGACAGGCCGAGGTTGTCTTTCCCATAAACAGTTATGTTTGCCATACGATCTCCTTGCTGATCTTGATTTCCTTGACTAAGAAATAAACCGGATGCCCTTTGCCCTCATCATTGGCCGAATCACCAGGCTCGGTATAGCTAACCCGGCGGCCAAGGGTGGGATCCCTCATGATGGCATTTTCAATGGCTTCTTCGAATCGGATCAGAACATCTTGTGCTTGGTCTCGATCTTCGCAATGAAACCCACAATAAAGCGCCATCGTATGCTCCTGTGTACCAGTAGCATTGCTATCGGGCGATGCGGTCATACGGGGACGAGTGATCATTATCACCGGTAGGTCAGTAATGTGGATTTCCGATCTGGGCTTGTAACGGCGGATAACTTTGACAACCTTAGAAGGGAAAAGGGCGGCTATGCCAAGATCAGCAGCCAGCATTTCCTTCAGATATGTCAGATCGTCGGAGAAGGTCACTTGTGAACACCCTTGAATTTTTCAAAGGTTCGCATTGTGCCCAAACCAAGTAGGCCAGAAAGAAGAATAATAAGATCGCCCATAGGTATCTCTGGCATTAAGGGGAGAACGGACACATAGCCAAGGAGGAGGGCACCAACCTGCACCAACCAGGGCAGTAGTGGCTTGACCACGAAAGTGTAGGCCAGACCCGCGACGCAAACCCAACCTACTGCCGGCCGCCAACCGCTTTTATACAAACTGTCGCTTTTGGCCTCTTCCAAATTGATGGCGTTCTGCCCCTGGATGATTGTAAGGTCCAGGTTATTTGCGGCCTGTTCAAGCGCAGTTGTCATTTCTAATATTTTTGCTCGCTCTTCGGATGAAACTACCGATTCACCGGTGAACGCTTCACGAAGTTTCACAGCCAGCGAGCCGACTCCGCCCACCAAACCCTCTGCTCCACCTTTCATCAAATCTGCCCAGAACATAGCAAACTCCCTTATGCGATTATGCCCAGGCTGCGGGCCTCAGAATTAGCCTGTGCGAGCTTTTTAGGCGATAAGCCTACTCTTGATATCCATGACTTCCAAAATCCCTTCTGATTGGGCTTCTGGGCCAGGGTAAGATAATAAACAGTGGCATGCCCTTTGATCTCTTCCAGCAGTTCAGGCCCATTCACCTTGTTTGCTGCTGCAATAGTTCTTGGGCCAACCAAGCCATCCACAGCCACGCCTAAAGCTTCCTGCAGCCAGCGGCTGCCCATGCTGCCGGTGTTGACATCCTTGTCATAAATCCAAGTGGCAAGGTCCTGATCGGTGATCTGATCAAGATTCTTCCAGAAGTTGGCTTTATAGAAATCGAGCACTAATTGCTGCAGGACGTTGATCTGCTCGAGGAGGCCATTCAGATGTTTTGCCCAATTGAAATATTCGCTGGTGCCATATACTGGCTGTTTAACCATCTGGGCTTTTACATTATCGATGTACTTCCAGCCGCCCCATTTTCCCCAGAAGTTGCGAGCAATACCCTTATAGGTTTCTCCGCCCCGGTCCTTGGGGTTATTGGCATAGCCACCTTCGTGGCTCATTACTTTTTTATGTGCAGTTAAAAAGTCGCTCATGGGTGAGGTCCTTTATTATGTGCCGGATCATAATACCGGCGGCCACCTGTGCGCGGATCATTGCCATGCATAACGTCACATCGGGTTTCCAGAGCTGTTATTCTGGATTCATGATCGTTCCGGTTTTCAAATAATTCTTTGATAAGCTCTTTCAGCTCATTGATGGTTGACCTGAAATCAGAAAAAATACCCTTGACCGACCAGAGAAAGTAGCCGCCAAGAAAAATAACAACCAGGATTAGAAACCAGCTATCCACAGTCTTTAAGAAATCCGTCACGCCAGCCCCCTTTTTTGGATTTCAACCTGCAGTTCCTGCTCGATTGCGACAGCGATTCCGTTGCCCTGATTGAACTTGGCTAGTGCATCATCAATGAAAGCGCGTTTTCCAAACTTGGCGCTGCTGCCAGTGCCCTGGTGGATTACCGATGCATATTCTGCGGAGTCGTAAACTATGGCTTCCATGTGGCCTGCGGTGAATGATGAGCCGCCGCCGGACTTGCTTTGTCCTGGATCAACAAAATCGAGAAGCCGCTTCAAGTTGCCGGTGCGAACCGGTACCGGGTAACCACCTGAGTCAGTGAACCGCTTGAACTGCTGTGTTTCGCCGGACGATCTGGTGAAACCATCGTACATCTCAATCTTTGAGCCGGTTATTTTCTGGTACTGTTTACCGCCTTTGCTGGTGCGGGTTTCGTAGCTATTCAATCCACCAGCGCCATTCAAAAAGTCCATGGCATTACGATGGACACCCCTGACAACTTTTTTCATTCCCCTCTGCATAACCTGCGGCATATCGGCGGCCAGCTGGTTCAAGCCTTTGATAATCACCTTATCTCCGGATATGGTGACGTTGAGGGCCAGCATCAGGAATTCACTCCATCGAAATGAGAAGAACTTGATTGACCGAAAGCAGCGTCTGAGCCATCCGCAATGGCTCCGGAAACCAGTTTTGGAATAATCTTCTCAGCCTCTTCCTGGTAATCTTGACGAGCCCTTTTGAGTTGCAAAATCAGCATGCCGGTTTCAGGATCCACATTGCCGGACAAGCGGTTAATGCGTCGCTGTAACAATTCGGCAGCACTCATGCACTTCTCAGTGCGCTTGATGTTTGTTGCCAAAGAAGGGTTTGCCAGAGTGGAAATGCCAACGCGATCAGAAAGAAGCGCCTCTTGTTCATCAAGAATGGCTTGAATAAATGCATCGAAGTCGAGCGGATCACCAAAGTGCTCGGCCACAAATCCTAAATCTTTTATGTCTTGTGGGGATGCCTTGGTCGCCATATCAACCTCTGGGGGATAATCGGGTGCTCTGTAAAAAAGGGGAGGGTTACCTCCCCTTTTTGGTCACAACGTCCGATTGATTATGCGAGAGCCAGTTTCCGAATCTGCTGAACTTCGCCAACTCCGGCGTTGTACTCGCCGCAATAGGCAACGTCAGTTCCGCGCATAAGGATATCGCGATCGGTCTCGGCGGACAGATCAGACCAGATGCCGCGCTTCAACTTGCGACCCGCCAGCACAACGTAGTACTCGGTGAGGGACAGCTTGGTGCTGTATTTGCGGTTGAGGCCGTGTACTAGCTGGTTTTTGTCAGCATTCGGGCTGTTGAAGGTAAGGGCAAAAGCCTTTTCAATACGGGCCTTAAGGGTTACGTTGCCGCGCAACTCAAAGGTCTCGTTACCAGTGAGGGTGTAGCCTTTAGCGGCGCAAGCGGTGAGAATGCTGGCACAGGCATTGTTGATGGTGGTGATGTCGTCTGTGGCGAATGCCTGGGCCACTGCACCGGCCGAGATCAGTGCATAGTGATCAGTGGCCATCTTGTCATAGTACTTGGACTTGGCTTCCAGGGCGGCCTGGTTCAGATTCCAGTACTGCTGGTAATTGATCCAGTCGTCCAGGATACCCAGAGCTGCAGCAACGATCATCTTGTTCACGGTGGCCTTGCCATCCTGAATGCCGTACTTTTTCATACGCTCGCCGCTCTTCACCTCGGCGAAGGTGATCAGGTTGGCTACGTCCAGAATGTCGAAGTTGGTTTGCAGCGACTGGCGCATGTCGACAAAGTCGAACAGTTCCTCGAAACCAAAATCCAGCAGAGGGTCAACTACGCCGGTATAGAATACTCCGGCAGTGACCGGCTGGCGGTTCATCAGGTTTGGTGCATCGCTGGGGCCGGTTGCGCCTTTGGCTGCCATGATGGCAAACATCTTAACAACCAGCTCTTCGTCAACACCCATTTCCTTAGCGATCTCAACCGCCAAAGGAGTTTGCGGCATTTTATCCTGGAAAAATGCAGTCAGCAGTCCGCACAGTTTTGAACGACGCTCCCCGACTTCCATCTCTGCCATTTTGCGGCAGGACTCAGCTGTAAAGAGCTTGATGGTATGGCCGATGCCGCTTCCGTGAATGTTCATTGATTCGTCCTCCTAAAAGTTTTGGGTAAATGTAAGGGGCGGTTGCCCGCCCCGTTGGTTTAAATGACTGCCCGAGATACGGTGTAATCAATCTGGGTGCCAGCACCGCCGTTGCCTGAAAGGGTGACTGTGAGAGTGTCTGCTGTCAGGACTGCCTTATTCACAGTCACTGCATTGGCAGAGGCCCGAATGGTAGCGGTAGCTACATCACCTGCCACTGCACCGGTAACGGCAATAACAACCGTTGCATCAACATCAGCCTCAGCTGCAGAGGTGCCGGCGGCTATGATTGAGTGACTGGGGCCGGAAGCAGCGCGCATGGAAGGATCCAATACCACAAAGCCGGTTGTGCTTGGATTGGCCGCAGATTCACTGGCATAACCTGCCAGAATGCAACCGATTGCCCGAACATTGGTAAATTTGGCGTCAGCCGGATCCCAATAGATCTTCTGCCCACCAGTCCATGCTTGAGCGGCCACTTTGGCGTACTCGATCAATCCAGAGCAGACAAAGACGTTCTCTATATTGGCGAGAGCAGTGTTCTGTGCCAAGAGGACCATGCCGTTCAGGTAATAGATGGTGTCAACCGTAGTAAGGGCATTATGGGTGTATTTGATGGTGCGAACGTGACAGAGTTCATCACGAACTTTGACGGCGCCGACTCCGATAAACGGAATAGCTGCTACAGCAGGGTGAATCACGCCAGCCATGGCCAATCCAACGCAAAGAACGATCAGGGCAATGATGATCAGCCCTATGACAGTGAAATTTCCAAACAGTTTTTTCATATCTTTATCCTCCGCTTTTTAAGGTGAACGTTATGTTTCAAAGAAACCGGGAACGGTTTACTTACCGACAGTTTTGAAAAGCTCGTTGTGAGCAGGGTTGGTAAAATCCTTCTTGCCCTTGGTCTCCTGGCTTTTTTCTTCGCCTTCCTTGCCATGCTGTTCACGGTCGGACTGATCCTTGCCTGTGAAAATAGTATGGGTGGGGAATTTATCGCGGGCCTTTGCCTCATATTTGTCGCGCTGCGATTTGAGGCGGGCAATGGGTACGGTCTTTAGAAAGTCGGCTTCTTCCTTCTGAGCCTTCTCGTCTGTACCGATCTCCTCAAGGAGAGCCGCGAATTTGACGGTATCGGCAATCAGATCGTTCCGGTATGCCTCGCCATCGGCGGCTTTCCCTTCCAGCTCACTGATCTTTGCATCCTTTTCATCAGCCAGAGTTTTGATCCCAGCGGCGATCTGTTCTTCCGTGGCGGTTTCGGTCAATGACTTGAGACCGAGACCAACCAGCATTGATACAAGCATCTTCATAGTAGGTTCTCCTTTATCCTTGGTTTCTTGATCCTTCATATTTTTTTGTGATGTAGCACCAGGCTGTGCACCAAGCCAGACCAACGAGCCCTCAAGGGCTTCGCCAGGGCAGCAGTATTCCCAATAAAGGGCAGGGCCATTTGGATCTTTCCGAACAGCGGCCAAGTCGGCAGCGGCAAAACCAATGGAACAATGGCGAGTAATGCCGCCATCAATCCACTTGAGCCATTCTTCACTGCTGGGAGTTTTCAGGGTGTAGAACCAAGCCCATAGACACTTGCAGCGGTCTAGACCATCCGGCATGCGGGGGTTTTCCCCGGTAATAGATTTGAACTGTTCTATAGTCATTTCCTCGGTTGATGCTTCGAAGAAAAGACCGGAGCCAGTCTCTTTGCGGTTGTGGCCGATCAGGAGTGATTTACCAAGAATGGTTTCTGCAAACTGATCCAACATAGCGTCAGGAAAACGCTCGTTGTCTCGATCAATGCAGTTATGGGCAAGGAGAAGCTTACGAGTATAAACTTCCTCTACCTTAAGAGGAGTGAGGGCATACTGGTTGATCTTAGCAAGCATCTCCGGTGTGCATTCGGCACCCTCACCAATGGACATCTTTAGCCCAAAGACCTTTTGTCGGAGTTTACCCGACATTTTCAACACCGATTTCCTTCCCATCGCGGTACCAGATACGCTTGAGGCCGTCGCGGTGGGTGATCATTGAGGTAGCACCTTCCTTATCAAAGGCAGGGGTTTTGGTCTCTTTGGCAACAGCAGGAACTGTGGATTCTTTAGGGAGATCCTTTTTTATGTCATCATCTGACGGCAGATCAGCAGCTTTCTGTTTCTGCACTTCAGCCCATGCCTCGTCACGTTCAACTGCAGTTACATCAAACCCAACAGCAAAGGAAAGGGCGGCTGTCTGTGGGGATCCGCCTTTTGTGAACTCTTCAGGTTTCAAAGTGGCAATTGCCGCGATAAGTAAAAGTAATTTTTCCTTGTCCATTATTGTTTCCCTCCGAGTTTGTTTGCGCCTTTGAGCCCCTCAATACCGGAAGAATTAAAATCCTTCTGATTTGTGGAGGTGGTATTTGTTCCCACTTTCAAAGTTGCGCCCTGCTTTGGCATATCGAACCTTCGTTTAGGAATCTTATTTGAGCAATGACTGCCCAATACCACGGAATCAATGTCGCAGTTGGGCGAAGTGCGACACTTTTTGAAAAACAATAAAAAAGCCGGAACATTTCTGTTCCGGCCAAATCCTCTTCAATGTTTTGTTAGAGTTATACAGTCTCGCTTACAGCTGGACGTTTTGAGCATCGGCAACGGGGATGGACTGTTATTTTTGGGCAATCATCTATATCGTAAGTTCCTTCCAAAGCCTGACAGATCGGGCAGGCATCCGGTGCCGCAACAAAATCAACTTTTTTCAAATCCCATGCCTTCCATTCATTGGTTTTAGCCGCCTCGGCTGCATCACCCATCTCGGTTCTTGCCAGTCGCTCCCAACTTGAATTCTGATCCCCGAAAAGCTTATTCAGCCGTTCGGCTACATTGAGCGGATTTGTACCGGCAAGAGTGTGTGCCTGCATTTCGGTGATGATCTTGTCCTTAACAGCGCGGGTGGCGTTATCTTTTACTCGCTCGAAACCATTGCGGATCAGTTCGTCGTAAATCTCCTTATTTTTGATGATGTCGAGAATCGGCCGATCTTTGCCGATCATCTGTGCCGCCTGGATCAGCCCCAGGCTGTAGGACTCCCCATAATACATCTTGAGAGGTGAATCGGGATTGTCGAAGGCATAGTTTCCCGTGTAATCCTCCATGGCCTGAAGCACCTGAGCACGCTGTTCCTCGGAAAAGGTAAACGCATCATCTCCAGGAGCTTTAGTCATGCCAAGAGCGATGCTCGTCGGATCGAGTTTGCAGATAGTGAAGAGTTTTACTGCAAATTCGCGCCAATCAGCTTTTAGCCGATTTTCATAAGCGGTTTCTACTTTGTCTAATTGCGGCCATGGAAAAGGCCTGGTTTCCTTGCTGCCGTGGAACATCTTCCCGGCTCCGGGGAAATGCTCATGACCGCACCCACAGGCTGATTTTTTAGGAGTGTTTACGGTGATAGTTTCCTGAGGTTTGGCAGCACTGCCCATCTGATCAGCCTGGGCATTGAGGAAACGAGCCTGCGCCTGTGCAACCAGGTCGCGGAGATTCGGAGTTTCAAAGACAATGCCCCAATCTCCGGGCCTATCAAGAGAGGTGGTGATCGTTTTCCACGAACGCCCCCGCATTTTCAGCATGATTGACAACATACGGATCAATTCGGGCAGCATGGCCAGCTGCCTGATTTTGGCATCCTGTAAAGCCGCTTCCACTTCCAAGCCAGCCATACCCTGAACTGTTTTGCTGCCGATTCCCAACATCCAGGCAGGCAGGCCGGTCTTGCTGACGATCTGCTCGAGTACATGACGGGCCGGTATTTCCAATTCCAATACCTGACTATCCGCACCGATGACCTTTATTTCCATTGAGGCATCAGTATTGACTGCGCTGATAAAGTCGGCACTCTTGCCGGCGCGTTTGGCTCTGATTGCGGAATCAAAATCTGTCTGTATCTTCAAACGGCGGGCTTCAAGAGTATCGCCGGTCAAATCCTTTTTATTGGTTTTGTAATTGACGTGATAGGAAGGGTCTCCAAACCGCTCCCAGACGTTGCCCAGACTGTTCTGCATGGTCATGAGCAATTTAGAGCAGAACTCCATGGACCGCATCAGCGAGACTCCGTAGGGGTCGGAATTTTCGTTATTGATGGAAAAATACATTTTGTTGGCCGGATTGAGTTTTGCCTCCCAGCCGGCATTAGTTTGAACTGCCTGGTTATAGTTGGCGTTGATGATCCGCTCCACCAATGTGCCGGGCGAGGAATAGCGAGTGACGCCTGCGGGGATAAAGCTGTTGGCGTATCGGTACCATGGCTCGGTTGTACCCTCGGCTGTCCGCCGGAAAATAATCTGCTTGGAATCCGGTACCCGCAGACCCGCAATGTCATCAAATTTAGGGGTAGCAAGAAACTCGGGCAGGGCAAAACCCTGTTCAAATACCTCATTGGTGAAGTTTTCCAAAAATGCATGAATGCCACGCTGGTGATCATTCACCGGGACACTTAGACAAAAATCTTCCAATTCCTTCACCAGGGCCGCATTGTCACCAATGATTTTGACGGTGCCATTCAGGCTGATCAGCCGGCGGATCGCCGAATCAATGATCGGAATACCTTCCCGCAGCGCCTCGTAAAAATCTCCCGAAACCTTTCGCAGGTAGTAATCCTGAAACCAAGGAGTGAGCGGGCCTTGAGCTGCCGTGTTGGCATACTGGCTTTTGTTGATGGAGATATCAGTCGGGGCCTTAGCTCTGCCTATTTCAAATCCGAATAGTTTCATGCGGTCACCTTTTTGCGCTTAGTAGCCGTAGCAGCACGGCGTTCATGCCTATTAGCCGCGGGCCGAGTGGCTGGCGCCAGAATAAGATTATTGACCCCACCTAAAATGACGATCTGCATTGATTCTCCTTAGCCACAAGCAAATAGATCTTCGGTCTCTACACCCAGAACGCCGGCAAGCTTAGCCTGACGCTGTGAATCAATAAGATGGTCATTGTCCTTGCTATATATCCGCTGGCGTTCGCCCTGTCGGCAGGTGTGGTTGGTGTAGGCGGTGATGATGTCCTGATCTGCTGGGTATTCGACTTCTTGACGCTGTACTCTTCGGACAATCCACTCGGTGGCGAGCTCTTTGAGAGTTATTTTGGCTGGTTTACCGCTTTTGCCGTCCAAAATCTCATTGCTTTCTTCGTCAATGTGATCAGTTGTTGACTGAAACATGAAGCCTTTTAGCCGGTCGTCATAGTCCTTATGCGCGTACAGCTGGGTGCCTTGGAGACTATGGGCAACAGCAGAACCGGCATTTCCGTGGTCAGTTCCCCATGAAATTGATTCCTTTGGCCCGAATAGATCATCCATGGCATCAAGCGCCTGCTCTTGCTGGTCATAGGTAACCTGTTTCAGCTGTAATCTGGCCACCAGGCGGTCACGCTTCCCGATCACATTCCAAATTGTTATCTCGGTTGGATCAGGTGAAAAACCGAAGTCACCCCCTCCAAGTTTTTTGCCGGGGACTGCATTAAAGAAACTCCGGATCAAGCGTTTAAAATCGCTATCCCCATTTGCATCAAAATCAAAGAAGGTGCCGGCAGTGTAGGTTTCGTCCACCAGCGTCTTGTGCCGCGGGGTTGGCCCATCGTTGCCAATTTCGTAATCACAGCGGTAGCCTTCGGCAGTTACGCCGCCTTTCCCGGGATCAACGATAATCTTCAGACAGCGATATTCGGGGATATCCTTCACGCACTGCTTGAACTGGTGCCACGGGAAAACGGTATTAACTGGATCCCCATGCTCACCATCCACGTTGTGCCTGAAGTCCGGGCCATCCTCGCCACCATAGCGGCTGATATAGTACTTCTTACGCTGCGGGCTCCAATATGGAGCTGGCATCATCCGTTTGCTCCAACGATACCGGGTAAAAAGCAGTTCCTTGGGCATATCGCTGTCTTTGTCGCTAATCTGCTTATCGCTGGTCAGTCCTTGGTTATCAGCAGCGGGCCATGTGGTCTCGGCGCACTCGGTCAGCTTATAATATTCAGTTTCACGGTCGCCATCAGGCACCGAATAAATACGGGCCACACAACCAGGCTTGACCGCGCGCCAAAACTCGGACCACGTTTTTTTGTTCTTATCCTTGGCCGCTTCATCCTTCATGACGTAGGTGCGGGCATGTACTCCGCGGTAGGCATTGCCGTCATGGCCAGAGGGGCGGAAATCAAGCTTGAAACCGGTCTGAAATTTGAATTTTGTATAAGGCTGTTTTTTGTAAGGCCTGATCAATCCGTTATAAAGCACGGGGTTATAATCCAACTGTTCAAGCATCGCCTCGATAATCTCGTCCAGGTGTATTTGCAAGGGTGCCCCGATCAAGCCAGAGCCACCGCGCGCGGTAAAATGCTTCCAGGTGCCCCAAGCGACAATCTCGCGAGTTTTGCCAACCTCGGCGCCGTCCTGGTGAACTACGCTGCCGGGATCCATCAGGCTGGGGATTTGATAATCAAAAAACTGGTAGGGGTCTTTATGATCTGGATCTTCAGGCTCGCGCAGAAAAGCAGTGCACCACAGGAGCGGGTCGGAGCTGATAATGGCAAGCTGGAAATACATTAAGCGTTCGTGGCGGTCTTTCCCTTGAATGCCTAGATCAACTGGATATTCATCCCGGGCAATCTGCTGCCAGCTCCAATCAATTTCCTTCAAGGTCCTGTCAAAATACTCCTGAGGAACTATGATTCCCTTGCCAAGATCAGCCGGATCGTAAAGCGGCTCCATTGGAGGAATTACAATAATGCCAGGATAGGGGACCTTTTCGAGTTGGTCCGTGGAAGGATTGAGCAGAATCACTCAGTTCCCTTTTTTTCTTTCGCGCGGGCGAGACCACCAGCCGCGGCACTGAAAATAGTGGCCAGTGTTTCCTTGGTATCGTCGTCTGTTTTCTTTCTTTCAAGCGCTGCAGGCGTGATCATGAAGTCTGGCAGGGTCACACCAACCGCTTTGAGCAGATTAGCGAGGGCCAGCAAGGAAGGATTGGGTTTGATGGCATAACCGATTACCTTGCCATTCTTGTCCATCTTTTCATCCTTCATATAGACGCCGAATTCCAGAATACTCCCCTGCAGCTCGTCTATTACCTGTAAGGACTGCCCCAACTGCAGGGAAACAACATCCTTAAGGTCTGACAGGTCTCCATTGCTAACCGCGCGGGAAACAGCCTCGACACAGGCAAGCATGTATTCCTTATCCAGACATTGCTGCCCGGGCTGAGTGGCGCCATCATCAACCAGGGTGCAAGGATATTGCTGGCAGGTAGATTTGCAGGGTTTACCAAGGTTAAGGATGCGAGTCCGGGCATGTAGGCCATGCTTCCAGGCATTTTTGGAGCTGGATGCTTTACCGGCTTCCGTTGTCGGGCCGGTAGAGAGTGCTGCGGCGTCCCGGCGCTGTTGGAGTGCCTTCGGGGTGAGTGTGTAGGGGCGTTTCTTGACGCGCAGGCGTTCAAGAGTGGGATCAGGCGCATCATCGTCAATATCCCGGAGGAGTTGTTCGTATTCGTGGAGTAAGCCAGGCTCACCATTATCAATAAGCCGGCGAAGTTCGGCAAGTCTGCTTGTTTTGTCTTCACTCATAAAAAAAAGCCCTCCTGGGTGGATTCTTTTCCACGCCATGCAGGGCTTCTTACCAGATTTAAAGGTCTTATTTAGGCAGGTAGGGACATTATTTCGGTTTGTTTGTACTCACGCCATGAATTATCCTTCTCACCTGCCGGCACTTCAGACGATATTTTATAGCCAGTTCCTCATAATTAAATCCGGTGAACTCATTTTGAAGCCGGCGGTTTCTCTCCGATCGGTAAAGATCCTGCAAATCAGGGAAGGTCAGGCGGAGACCTCCGACCGTTTCCACCATGACCTTGATTATCAGAGGGGCCATATTCCCGAACTCGCGTTGGAACCTGCCAAACAGTTCTTCCACCGCTTCCTGGTTGCCGGATCTAGTCATCATCCCTCCTCGATCTCGTTAAACCGCTTGTCAGGTATTGCCGTTCTCCGTAGGTGCCGGTCGCTTACTGCTATGTAAGGAATGGTGGTTTTCGGGTCCTCATGCCCCAGGGCAAGCTGGACCATCAACAAATCCATGTGATTGATACCGCAGCCGCAGCGCGGGCACTTATCATCACCACTGTCATAAAGATCGCTGGCAAAGGTCGACCGCATTTTGTGAGCAAACACATCGGCGGAATCAAGGCCCACAATCTTGGCATATTTTTGAAGGATATCCTGGGCGCTATCGACACTTAGCCGGGTGTAATGCTGGCCTTTCAAGCGAATGAACAACGCATTATGACCGGCATCTATTGTTTGCCTAACTAGGATCCAATCACGAAGGGCTTTAGATGGGTTGCGCCGTAAGGTGATGGTGCGGTCTTTGTTGTTTTTTCCGGCCTTGAATTGCAAGCGGATGTAGCCGCCAGTATCATTGAGTTGATTCAGATCCAGATTACATAATTCAGAAACGCGGGGGCCGGCGGCATAAAGCGTTTTCAGAAGGGCCAGATCACGCAACCCCATCAACTTTTCCTTGTCCGGAGCCCCAAACAATAAGCGGAGTTCTTCCGTGCTGAATTTTTGCGGCTGGCTCGCCTGAATCCGAGGGGAGGGGACTGCTTTGGTCGGATCCGCTGCGCGGTGACCAGCGTAAACCAGCCACCCAAAGAATGAACGCAGGGCTGAGAGCTTTGATGCGCGGCTTTTGTTGCTGACATTCCCAAAATCATAGAACAGAGCTTTCATCCATTGTTCAATGTCAGCCATCTCCACTGATTGTATGTCAAAAACGAGCTGAGAGGCCAGCCAAGCGAAGAACGAGCGGGTAACCTTGGCATACTGTTCCACTCCTCGCGCTTGCCTTCCACGGACGATAAAGAGCCATTCCATCCAATCTGCTATGAGCCGTTCAATCTCGTTCAAAATCCCCCCGCGCCCCCCGCTTTTAGAATTAAATCCGTATTTTTTGCCTTCTGACACTTGAAAACCCCCTGCACCCCCGCATTTAAAAAGGGTTTTAGAGAATGGGCTCGATAATTGTGAGCTATAGGGGGGTGGTTTGACCAAGCCTGTTCAGCTTTTTGATGGGGGGTGGTCTCATCGGTTTTATCTCCTGGCCTATCATTGAATTTATGATGATGTGAGAAGGTACCTATCAAAATTGAAACTGAATCCTTGTGACACTGGTGGAGAGCGATTGACTGACTCTCACTAGACCACGCCCTACTGAGATACTTGATTCCGTCAATCCAGTTCGATTCAAGCTGGTTTTTATCTGACCCTCGACCACAGCCTGCACAGGGAATGTATGAAGCCTTATCGGTACTGACGGAGAAGCTTGATTACTTACTAAAAGAAATACTCCATCAAATACCTTTTTTAGGGACTAACTAACGCCTGCGGCTGGCTGATCCCTGGAACTGATATACGAAAGTCTAAGCGATTCGTCTGAGCCAGGGGTGTATTTTAGCTTTCACCACTTTCACCACTTGCCGCAGATGCCCAATCTATGCTAGTTTACGCATTGGTGAAAGCTAAAAATACGCTGGAACTTTCACCAGACTTTCACCAGACTTTCACCAGACTTTCACCAGACTTTCACCATAACTAACTAACTGAAATAATTAATAAATATATAGTAAATGGTGAAAGTAGTAAGTGTTTCAAAAAAATGCCCCGGCACCCTGAAAAACGCTAAGCAAAAAAAATGATGATGTTGCAAAAACACCACGCTTTTCAGCTGACCTTCTCTCCTCATTGTTAGAACGGAATACATAGTTCGAATAGATCCGCCAGAATCATTTCGAGATTTAAGGCTATAACGTTCAACCTCCGATGCCTCACCATGTCTTTCCGCTTGAAAGCCTCCTTGGCACGTTTCCGCGCCAGCTTTGCCCGAGCATCATACTTCCAATATATTTCATCCAACTCTTTATCAATCTCCTGCAGCGTCAAATCGTCTCTAATAAACTTGAATTTAGTCATAGATCACCTCACCCACACATGCTGAAATTTGAGATAGTTGTAACCGCTGGTGGTTTTCCAGTACATTCCCTTGCCTTCCTTGGCGATCAGTTTCCAACCGCCCTTCTCCAGTACCTTCAGATCGTTCTGGAGCCGCGCACCGAATACCGAGGCCTCAGGGTAAGGGTTGCGCAGCCCGTTGTTGCGACAGAAGCGGTCCAGCGCGTACACGATCTCTTTTGACTGCGCCACAAACTCAATCGTTGAAGTCTCATACCGCTCTCCATCTATCGTTTGATCCTGCGGGATGGATTTATAAAGAGTCAGGCCATATTCCGGATGCTCGATCTTAAAAACCTTATCCTCATATCCTGAAACAATCTCAGGTTCTATAGACTTTCCCTTAAAGAACATCATGTATTCCCGCACCAGGCCATCAAACAATTTGAGAATATTATTGCTGGAAACCTCAGTGTCTTTTGACTTGGCGTTCTGCTCCTGAATCCAGGCATCACGGATGTCTTTCTCAGCCATGTCATACTTGCCGGTGTCATCTTTTAAGCCGTACATCAAATCGTCTTTGCTGTAGAGTGGGATGTACTTCAGCAACCGGTTCAGGATCAGCGAGAGCATGGCCAGATATTCGTTGGTACGGTCCTTGGAATGCCCAGGGTAATCAACATTCAGCACGGTCATGTACTCGGTCAGGCGGTCTATATTCACCAGAACCTCGCTCTGGATGAACTTGATGAAGGCTGAAAGAATCAGATCTCGCTTTTTCTTCAGCTGCCGGAAGGTCTCGGCCTTGTAAAAGTTGGTCGAGGGCCACTTGCGGCGGTCGAACCAGATATCATAAATGCGGGATATCAGCTCAGGCAGGGTGAAGGGTTCAATGGCCGTGATGCAGATCAGCGCCCTGGGGCGTTCCTTGATCGTGCCACTATCGCTGCCACTGGTGCGCTTGGCCTTGCCGCCCCTGGTTGCCGCCAGCAACAAGAACTTTTGCATGGTTCGGGTCAAGTCCTTGCTTTCCAGATTGTCGATCACCAGCAGCGGGTTCTGTGCCGCCATCGAATACGCCGCGGCGCCGGTGGGATCCTCGAGGGAATCTTTGCCATACAGCAACGATGATATCAGCTCGGCCGTGGTCGACTTGCCGCTGCCGGCCGAACCTGCAAATTTCATGTGAGCTTGAACGCTGGAGAAATCAGTCATGAATGCCGACAGCAGCCAACAGGCAATGAAGTAGCGCTGTTTCTTGTCGCAAGCCATGTTGTCAATTACCAGCGACTTGAATAAATCCATGCCATCTTGAATATCGGCATCCGGAAGGAAATTGAAGGGCATGATCTCGGAAGATGATGATAGCAGCACATGATCATCATTCATGCCGTTGGTGATCTCTTTGATTCCCTCGGACGATATCCGCAGGATGGTATTATTCGGCCCGTTCAGATTGCACCAGATGATTCCCCTCACATCGTCGGTGTGCACCCATTGGGCGCGATCGATGCGCCGGCCATGGTTATAGGCGGTACATTTAAGAGCATCCCAAACCATGCCCCCCGGGGAACGGGTATAAAGCAGCTTGGTCAACTTGTGCATCAAGGCATTGAAAGGCGTGTTGTTGCTGACTTCGTAAGTCTTGTTCTTGTAGATCAACCAGACGATATTTGAAGCATCCCAGTAAAACCGGCCATTCTCTGAAAAATACTTGTAAATGATGGCTGCCACTGCATTCGGGTCGGCATCCTTTGCCGAATGATTGGCAAAATATGCAGACACCCGGGTATAGAGCTCCTGGGAGAAATCAAGGGCCTGCTCGATCGCCTTTCGAGTAAAGCCCAACTTTTCCAACTTTTCCATATAGATCAGTTGTTCCATCTCGCCGCGGCTGGCCATCATCTTGAAAACATCCCAATCTTTCAGATGCTTGCTCTTCTCCTCAATGGTCGACAGGTGGGCGGCCTGCATGATCTCCCAGGTGATAAAATCAACCGAATCTAGGATTAACTTTTGAACCTCTGACTTGCGGTTGATATCCGCCGGCAGATTTTTAAGAAAGGAATCCGGATCATCATTGGAAACGCCATAGACCAGGATGCGAATATTCATTTCTGGCAGTGTGCCGCAGATTTTGCGGATGTACTTATCTCCGCCTTGATCGTTATCTACCCACAAATAAAGATGTTTGCCGCGGCAACGATTACCCAGGGCCTTGACCTGTTCGTCTGATACCTGGCCGATCATGGCCATGACATTTCTCATTCCGGAATTAAGCACCTGCAGGCGATCATTTTCACCCTCAACCAGAATGATCTCCTCATGCCGATCGAGAACGTCCTGCCCATAGAATAACCACCCTTTGCCGCGCTTTTCGTTGGGCAGCTGATAGGACAGCTTCTTTTCTGGATCCTTCATGGTGAAATGCAGAACCTTTTCCGCGTAAAAATGAGGGTATATGACCAAACCCTTCGAGAAGAAGTCGAGGGTTCGGGAGTTGCCTTCACCCATATCCTTCAGCTTGGCCAGCCCCGCCTCAATGATTTCCTCGTCCGTAAACTCCAAGGCCCTCAAATGGTCGAGCAGTTTCCCATCCGACCAGCCTACCTTCTCCTTTTTCAGCACATCCATTGAATGGCCGCGCGTTTCGGTCAGATAAACCTTGCCGCCGTTGTCCAGCATGCGGCCGTGATAATAATCTGCTGCCAAAGCTTTGACTTTTTCGGCGCGCGAGAAACGCAGCTTTCGCTCGGCCCCCTTCTCTTCAATGATTATGTTCGCGATAGCCGCCGCGCGCTTGAGCGCTTCGGCGGGTGATTCGTTGTAATACCTTTCCAAAAACGTGAACACGTCACCGCCTTTGTCACTGCATTGGAAGCAATGCCAGGCACCTTGCGCTTCGCGTATGTTGAAACAGTCATGACCATTACAAAAGGGGCATTTCCCCAAAAACAACTGACTGCCGGACTTCTTTGTGGCCTCACCGGTGGCATCAGTGATAACTGCGGCAAGGCTATGGATTGCATCTTTAACGCGGTCAAAATCGCTCATTGTTGCCTCGTGGTGACTGTAATAGTGAGAACGGCAGCAGCTATCCAATAAATGCCGCGGTTATAATCTTTATTTTTCAGGTAGACGATTGCAGAAAGAATATTGAGAGATACAATAATAGATGGGAAGAGCCAGAGTGGGATGTTCATGCGGCCTTCCTTTCCTGAATAAGCCCATATAGCACCGGCCAAGATCGCTTCCTTCCGTTTCCCCGCGGTTAAATCGTAATGGGGGAGCAGAGGATGGTTCTGGAACCATGACCGCTTAAGGCCGATTCGTTCGGCAAGGGTATGAAGATCATCCATGGAGGATGAATCAGCTACAAGATGACAGCTTTGGTTATAGGGCCACTTCTTGGTGGGCACACAGGGGCGGAGTGGATCGACGTAGATGCTCATATATGATCCAAGGTTTCATATAGATCTGGATCGATATCGACATCAAAAAAACCTTGGCGGCCAATCACCGGCACCGGTTCGCGGAGAGCTATAACATTTTCCAGAATCCAGGCAAAACGCCCGGGGGCGTAATAACCAACCGCCCGCTCCAGGGGAGATAATGAGGCGGCTAATCCCTCTGTGATCTTCACGGAGCCGCCTAAAACACATACGGCGACAACTGCACCTTTGGGGAGTCGGTCCATGATCATCCCGTTGCTGCGCATGAATTCACGGATTTCAGGGGTTCGCCATGCATCAGCCAGTACTTCTTTAAGGGTATATTTTGTCGAACATATAGCCAGGGGCTGACCAATGAATGCTTTTGGCGGTGCCCAGGATCTTGTTTCAATTTGCTTTCCGCCGGCGGCGATCAGAGATGCCCACGGTTGCCAGAGAGATATTGCTTTCATGTATTTCCTCCTGTTTAAATAATCAAGCAGCTTTGCTAAGTACAGATGCTCGCAGCGTATCCAGTGGACTCGGAACATCCGATTGTTGCTTAATACAATGCAGATAGATCATGGTTGTTTTTGGGGTGCTATGCCCTAAGAGTCTCTGCAGGCGGATGATCGCCACTTCCTGGGCGTTGCCGGCGCTCTCCAGCCAGTGTGTGGCGTAGCTGTGACGGAAAGTATGACATCCAGCCTTTTTCATCACTCCTGCATCACGAATAGCGCGACCAATCCGCTTCTGCACAGCAGACTCATGGACGTGCCATAGTTTCCCGAGCCAGGCCGGATTCGCCGGACGCCCCTCATGTTTTCTGACCGGACCACTTGCCGGGAACACCCAGAACCAGCCCTGTTCATAAGGTATTTTGGGATACTTCCGATCAAGTGCATCCGGCACCGAAACAGGCACCCGTTGTTGAGAGTACTGCTCCCAAACAACTCGATTATTTCGCAGATGTTTTTGCATCGGAATGACAACGTCTTCCGGCATGGATACAATGCGTGACTTCATCCCCTTGCCGTCCCAGATAGTTATTTGCCTACGGTCAAAATCAAGATCTTTTACTCGTAAAGCGCAGACCTCACCCACTCGCATTCCGCACCCATACATCAACTGGCCCCACAACTCTCCCAATCCTTCCAGATTGTCCAGCACTGCCTGGACTTCCTCACGGCTGAACACAACAGGTATGCGTGAAGGGCGGGAAGACCGGACAAAAGAGGAAATGTCGCCAAGGTCATTTTTCAATACCCGCTTGCAGAGATAAATGATTGAACACAAGGCCTGCTTCTGCGTGGATGCCGCAACATGATGTTTAACAGCCAATTCAGTAAGATAAGCGATGACCTTATCTTCTTTGGTTTCTTCAGCCGGGCGGCACCGGATATACCTCATGAATTTGGCGACCCACCCAAGGTAGGACTTGATGCTTTTGGGGCTTTTTCGCTGCATCATCATGGTTTCGCGCATCTTTTTGATTGTTTCATTCGGATTCATGATGTCCCTCCTTGGATGGTTATCTAGCCATTGTGGCGATCTAATAGATGTTATGTCACTCTGCAACAGCTTCGTAAATTAAGTCCGGCTTGTTCCTGCCTGCAATCCGCCCACAACCCTCGCAGGGATGATTTACGTGGTTCAAGCAACCACTGTGGCTGCATGGTTCGCCTTCGGCTGGAGTCTCAAGCTGCACCATGCTTATGATTTCAGTGCTACCATCTGTCTTGAGTCGTGAAGTACATTTTACCGTGTGATCTCCACCGGGCCTGCCATAGTCAATGGCTATAAATATCTGGTTCGCGGCTCTTGACATGATATATCTCCTTTGAAACGGTCTTTCGTGACATAACCAGCTTTTTCGACACAGACGGCGATAAGGCCGCCGCTGGTCAAAGCTGATCGTTATCTGTCTACCCCGGCAGTTTCTGCAATTCGCAACAGGATATTGCGGAATGCCTCCGGGGTTGCGTTTCTGATCCTGGTCTTATCCTTGCCGCCGACCATTGCCATCATTCCGATTCGCCTGGCCTTCTCGTAGCCGTACCGCTCCAGGGCTACCGGGTGAATTCGCTGGCCGGACGTTCCCCATGTCAGTGTTGGCAGTGCGACGCAACAGGCATACAGCCAAGTCGCTTTCCTGCTCATGTGGCCGTAGTGACCTTGTTCGACATAGCAAGTGTACCCGCCGAAATCGTCAGCCTTCACCCATCCGCCACTTTTCGGCGGGGTTGTCAGCCCGAAGAAGCGCCAGGCGTGAGAGTGTGCCGGATGCTCCAGAATGCCGCCGTAATTCCGTACCGCCGTCAAAGCGGAAGCAAAGCAGCCACCATCCTCACCAAGTCGGTACTGGTTCGGTTTATTCGGAGCTCCATGCCAGTACCGGCCCCAACGCTGGCAGGGCGGGTGTGCTACAACCGGCAGCGGCCCTTGGTATTTCCGGGCGTCCCTCACTTCGTCCCATGGGTCAACGCCAGGTATTCCGAAATATGCGCCGTCTGTTTCCACAAATAATGCCGCTACCATAAACCCTCCTACGACAGATAACAAAACGTAGCAGCAGCCGGAAAGGCCGCTGCTGTACTCAAGCCGTTGTACTACTCTTGCACTTTCGGTATATGATCCCCGCAAGTATTTCTGTAGCCATCAGGAGTGGGAGTACCACACGTTGCCGCTCTCCAGCAATCAGGCTCGTCACAAGCGGCCCATATTGA
>Ga0209518_1000858_pt1 | contig 37196 bp, 40 predicted proteins | sample RifGroB1_FD_183993 | JGI IMG/M metagenome (GOLD analysis project Ga0209518, IMG submission 183993) | Groundwater microbial communities from Rifle, Colorado, USA - Groundwater B1 (SPAdes) (version 2) | ecosystem: Environmental > Aquatic > Deep subsurface > Groundwater | place: Rifle, Colorado...
ATCTCCCCAGGGCAATTTCAAAGGATCTTTTTCAGAAAACACACGGCTCTTTTTGCCTTCTACAACAATATAATTTTCTTTGCCTGTTATTGTGAAAAAATCTTTCTCTCCGGCGTTATCTTCCAGCCTCACAACTTTACCGTCTTCCTCAACCCAGACATCTTTTTCGTATACACCGTAGGCTGAATCGTATTTTAATAAATGGGCTAAAATGCGGGGATTAGTTAAGTCATTTACGGCAACAACTTCTACGCCGTCTTTTTCCAAAGCGATTTTCAGGGATGCTCTTCCGATTCTTCCGAAACCATTAATTGCTAGACGGGCAGTCATAGGCTAATTATATCTATAGATGCGAATTAATCCAGCTTCTCAACATTTCTTTGGGCATTGCCCCTTCTTTTCTGTCGGCTTCTTTTCCCTCTTTCATTATCACGAAAGTGGGGATGCTGAAAATTCCGAATTCCTGTGCCATTGCGCCGTCGGCTTCGACATCAACTCTCTTAACCTCAAGTTTTTTACCGAGTTCTTTTTCGATCTCTTCCAGCACGGGAGCCATTATTTTACAGGGCCCGCACCAATCTGCATAAAAATCTAATAATTGCACCATAGATAGTTGTCCTTAAAAAATTAAATCCTACGGACGACATCTATGATAACATAATTTTTGGTCTATATTATGTACAGCTACCAGCAAAAAATTTCACAAAATACGGAAAAAATTAGCAAGGGCAGTTCGTGGTTATGGATTGTACCTACGGGATTATTGTTAATTAGCTTGGCGGGTTTCTTTTTTTTGAAAAGCGGGGCGGCGGAAGAAGTGAAGGTCGAGGGGGCAAAAGACGAGTACTTGGAAACATTAAAATCTTCGGATATTAGCAGAGTTCCTTTAGCGCCATCCACTGGAGGAGATGAATTTCCTCCCGACCTCATTGCAGGAGGCGCAGGAATAATAATGGACGCCGATACGGGCAGTATTTTGTATGGAAAAGAACTGGAGAAAAAGATGCCCCTGGCAAGCTTGGTTAAGATTATGACCGCAGTAATAACGTTGGAGCATAAATCCCTTTCCGATTATGCCACGGTTACGGCAGAAGCCGATGCCATAGGCGAAAATGAGATGGGAGTTTCTGAAGGTGAGGCCTACACGATAGAAGAATTGATGTACGGTCTTTTACTAAATTCCGGGAACGATGCGGCATACACATTAGCTGAAAATGTTGCCGGATCTTCTGAGGAGTTTGTTCAGTGGATGAATAGAAAAGCGCAGGAACTGGGGATGAAAAATACAGAATTTTTTGACCCGAGCGGTCTTGATGACCGTTCATACACGACAGCTTTGGATTTAGCAGTGTTGACCGAGTACGCTATGAGGTACAAAGAGTTTAGGGAGATTGTGGCGACGGTAGAAAAAGAACTACCTTATTCGGACCTCCATAAATATTTGTATCTTGCGAATCAAACCAATTTACTCACGACTTATCCGGGTGTTGTAGGCGTGAAAACAGGGTATACGGAAGAAGCGGGGCTGTGCCTTTCTACATATGCGGAAAATTCCGGCAAAAAACTTGTAGGAATTGTGCTAAATAGCATAGACCGCAAGGGGGACATGATATTGATGCTCGACTACGGCTTTTCCGGATACGGAATTACAGTTGAGCACCATCTTCTCGATACACTTTGATTTTCATACTCGGGTAGATCTTTTTCCACACGGTCCACTTGGCGGGAGCTTCTATTACATATTGTGCGGCGTACATCGGTGAATACGTAGGGCACTCTTCCGTTACGCAGGGGGGTGCCTCTTTTGTTACATCGACGATTTCCATTTTGTCGTTGATCCAGATTATATCCAAAGGAATTAGTGTGTTCTTCATCCAGAAAGAGTATGTGTAGGGCATTCCGAAAATAAAGAGCATGCCTGTGTTTTTGGGGAGTTTTTCTCTGAACATGAGCCCGTTTCTTAATTCGTCTTTTGTTTCTGCAACTTCGGTGTATAAAATTACGCCGTTTTCAAACTCTACCGTGTAATACTTGGCCCCCGGCGTACGAGGAACGTCCTTTTCGTGGGCAATACCTGCGAGATATATACCCAACCCGATTATGAATGCCAGCATTACGTACGGAAGAGATTGTTTGAACATTTAGAATTATTGTAACCCTACTACGACTTTTTTTGCTCAATTTTTTACGAGTATCGACAAAAAGGGCAGCTGTGATATGTTATTTACGTGTCGGATACTACCAGCATTTTTCTAAAAGATCTTAATGAAGACCAGATTGCCGCAGTTTCCCACTATCTTGGCCCGGCTCTCGTGGTCGCCGGCCCCGGCAGTGGTAAAACCCGTGTTTTGACCCACAGGGTAGCTTTTCTTATCGAAGAAAAAAAAGTGCCCGAGACTAATATTTTGTGTGTTACTTTCACAAACAAGGCTGCGGATGAGATTAAGTCCAGAGTGAAGGACATTCTGGGTTCTGAAAACAGGTTGGCTTGGAGCGGTACTTTTCATAGTATTTGCGCCAAAATTCTAAGAAAAGACGGCCGCGATATTGGAATTCCCATTTCCTATGTTATTTACGATACCGACGACCAAGCGGCTGTAATCCGCGATATAGAAAAGGATTTCGGAATGGATACTAAAAGGTTCCACCCGCGTGCGGTGCTGGAACATATTTCCGGTGCAAAATCCGAGATGGTTTCTCCTGAAATGTACGCAGGATATGCTCAAGGTTACTTTCAGAAAACCGTCGCAAAAATATATCCTGAGTATCAGCAGCGCTTACGCCAAAGCAACGCATTGGATTTTGACGACCTTCTTTTGGAAACGGTTCATTTGTTTGAGGCGTCCCCCCACATTTTAAAAAAGTATCAGGAAATTTTTAAGTTTATTTTGGTGGACGAGTACCAGGATACGAATAAAGTTCAGTACGCTCTTACGAAAGCATTGGCTAACAGCCACGAAAACCTTTTCGTTGTGGGAGATATGTCGCAGGCCATTTACAGTTTCAGAGGCGCTGATTTCAGGAACATTTTAAACTTCCAAAACGATTATCCGAAAGCAAAAATTTATAATCTGGGAAAAAATTATAGGTCTACGAAAAATATTCTCGAAGCAGCCAAAAATTTAATAAAAAATAACTCTACTCACATTCCTCTCGACTTGTGGACCGACAACTCTAAGGGAGACCGTTTGATAGTTTACCGCGGGGATTCGGAAAAAGACGAGGCGTCCTTTTTAGTAAATGAAATCTCAGATGCTTTAATGAGCGGAAAGGGCTATGCAGACATCGCCGTTCTCTATAGAACAAACGCCCAGTCAAGAAACATCGAGGAACATTTTATAAGAAATAATATTCCTTACCGCATCATCGGCGGTGTACGGTTCTATGGCAGAAAAGAAATCAAAGACGTCATCTCGTATTTAAAGGTTGTACATAACCCGAAAGATAAAGTTTCCTGGTCAAGGATTATAAATGTTCCTCCCCGTGGAATAGGACAAAAGTCCGAAGAACAGTTAAAACAATTGAAATGGGACATCGATGCTGTAGAAGAAAAATCCCACCTTCCTGTTAGAGAGTGGATTGCATCTGCGGAAACTTTATCAACGCTGGAACTCATGGAAAAAATTCTTGCCGACACGAAATATATTGAATGGTTAAACGACGGGACCGAGGAAAATTTTCAGAGAATTGAAAACATTAACGAATTAAAGTCGGTTGCCGCTCAGTTCGTTGATCTAAACGAATTCCTTGAAAATGTAGCTCTGATAGAAAGTTCTGACCGTCCGCGCGATGAAAATGTTCCGGTTGTAACATTAATGACCGTACATGCTTCGAAGGGCCTGGAATTTCCCGTGATATTTATTGTGGGAATGGAAGAGGGGTTGTTTCCGCACACCCAGTCTCTTTTGGAACAGGACGCTTTGGAAGAGGAAAGACGTTTATGTTATGTCGCAATCACAAGAGCGAAAGAAAAAGTATTTATGACCTGCGTTTCAAGCCGTCTGTATTTCGGAAGCATTCAGGTAAATATTCCCAGCAGATTTTTAGGTGAGCTCCCTGGCGAAATTCTGGAATACCGTGGAATAAGTATGGAAAAAGGAAAACTTCCCCGCCAGCCCGGTTCGGTGGACGAATTTCTCGATGATCTCGATTACGACCGGAATAATTTCAACTGGTAAGGCCTTTAGGACAAGTGTTTGGGGTTACAGGTATAATAGAATAATGTACGAGCCGGTAAAATCTTTAGGTCAGAATTTCTTGTCAAAACCCTCTATTGTGGCGCCTATGGTCGATGCGTTGGGTATCGCTAATGGCGAGGATATTATCGAGATTGGGCCAGGACATGGGATTCTCACGGAGATTCTTTTGCACCGTGTTTCCGGCCGTGATGTGAAGGTTTATTCGGTTGAAGTCGACGAACGTTTTGCCAAAAAACTTTTCGGAATGTACGCGAGCGAGCCGACGATAGAAGTAGTACACGAAGATATTTTAAAATGGCTTCCAACTTTTACCTCTGACAGAAAAGTTAAAGTGTTGGGATCTCTGCCTTATTACATAACGTCTCCTATTCTGCATTCGGTGGTAAAGATGGAAGTTATGCCTGAATGCGCGGTTTTTCTTATACAAAAAGAAGTTGCCGAGAAAGTTTGTAGTAAGGCCCCGGACGCTTCGTACATATCGACTTTTATCCAAACCTTTTACGACGCCGAACTTCTATTTAATGTTCCTAAAACTGAATTTACCCCCGCACCTAAAGTTGATGGGGCAGTCATCAAACTTACAAGAACAACTGTTGAAATGGACCGTGGTACGATTGAAAAGTACGAGGGGTTTCTGCACCGTGCGTTTTCTCACCCGAGAAAGATGCTCAACAAACCCTTTTCAAAAGAAGAGTTGAGTAAGGGCGGTATAGACCCGAAACTAAGACCGCAAAATTTAAGCCCGGAGGAATGGTTGGAATTTTATAAGGTACTACATTCCGCGGCATCTATATGAAATAAGGATTATTTATGAAATATGGATTATTTATGAAATATAGGAGTATATGAAATATAGCGTAATAATACCGACACTAAACGAGGAAAAATACATAGGGATTCTCCTGCAGGCCCTGGTGGACCAGGAGTTCAAGGATTTCGAAGTTATAGTTATCGATGCTGTCAGTGAGGATAAAACACAGGAGGTAGTTGACTCCTTCAAAGATAAACTAATCCTTACTTTTTCCGCATCCCCGAAGAGAGGTGTTTCGTTTCAACGCAATTACGGTGCAAAAATGGCAAAAGCCCCCCACCTGATATTTTTTGATGCCGACGTCGCTCCGGAGCCGGATTTTATTACGAAGATCGATTGTTACATCGAAAAAGGAACCGTTGACGTCTTGTCTTCCTGGAACGTTCCTATTTCCGACAAATTAATCGATGAATTTCTCTACTGGGCGTTTAACCAGTTGTATCTGGAGACTGTTAAAGACAGGTTTCCTGCAGCCGTGGGAACTTTTATATACGTTAAAAAATCGTCTTTTGATGCAGTGGGCGGTTTTCAGGAAGAAGTTAAACTGGCCGAAGATTTTGACCTGGTCGGAAGAATGTTCAAAGCCGGATATAAGTATGCTTTGCTAAAAGATCCAAAAATTAAATTCAGCGTCAGAAGGTTAGAGAAAGAAGGACGCGTGCAGTTTGTGTGGAAAAATATAAGAGCAGCCTTTGACTACCACCTTAGAGGAGTAGGATCATTGCAGGGAAAATATAAACACGAATTCGGTAAATTTAACCTGCTGGTCAAAGAAAAAGACAGGAGTTTAATAAAATACTCAAAGAAAGTTTTACAGCTAATTAAAAAATCCGGACAAACACACGGTTGAAACCTTTGCATCTGCCCGGACGCTTTGACCGGGACTCTCTAATTTCACCGGTCTCTATCCCTTTTTACCCCGCCCATTACGGACGGTTAAGTTGTTAATACTAAGAACATATCCTATAAACACCGTACCGTCAATGTTATACTCGCAACATGGGAAAGCACATTTTGCAGTCTCCGCTGTGGGCGGAATTTAAAAACAAACACGGTACACCTGCAGTCTCGGCAGGTAATGTTATTTACACAGTTCACAATATTCCTCTTTCTTCTTACAACTATGCATATTGTCCCCGGGTGTCCCCCTTCGATGTAAATTTTGAAGAACTTAAGAAGTCGGCAGAGGAAAAAAATTGTATTGCTGTACATTTCGACGTACCCAACATCATGAAAGAAAGTCCGGAGGCAACTGAGGCCGCTAGAATATTTGATCAACACTGCGTACATTCTCCCAGAGACGAATTTGCCAAAGCCAACTTTTTTATAGATCTCACAAAAAGTGAAGACGAGCTTTTTTCCGCCCTCCATAAAAAACACCGTTACAACATAAATTACGCTAAGAAAAACGGCATTACAGTAAGAGAAAGCACCGAAGATAAAGACTTTGATATTTTCTACTCTCTTTATAAAGAGACAGGCGTAAGACAGAAGTTTTATTTTAGAGGACACTCTTATCTCCGTAATATGTGGGACGTTTTTAATAAGGCCGGTCTTGCTAAATTACTCATCGCAGAATATGAAGGAGAAGCGCTGGCCGCTTGGATACTTTTATCTTACGAAGGGGTGCTTTACTACCCGTACGGAGGTTCGACGGAAAGAAAGAAAAATCTTTTCGCCAGTACTATTCTTGGGTGGGAGGCTCTTTTATTAGGTAAGAAAATGGGATGCTCCACTTTTGATATGTGGGGAGCATCAATCGACCTCAATGATGCTTCTGACGAATACTATGGTTTTTCCATTTTCAAATCAAAGTTCGGAGCTAAACATGTTGTATATATTGATTCGTACGACATGGTAATAAACGAAAAATTGTACAAATTCTTTAATCTGGCTAACAGTTTTAGATGGAAACTGCTCAAACTCATCAGATAAATATGGAAAGACAGCAGGATATAAGACAAAGCGACGGGTGGGGAAAGTACCTGGAGGCAATTGGATGGAAAACCAGAAGAACTTCAAATGGGATACTTATAGCAATCCGCTCCTCTTTTATAGGAAATTTTGTAAAGATACAACACCCTCGGAAAATTGAAAAAGAAGATCTTGAAGAGATAGAAAATATTTGCCGCGGTGAAAAGTGCGCCTACATCAAAATCGAACCTGACCACGATCAGGACCTAGCCGTCTTTGAGGGGCGGGGTTACCGTCCCACGTACTCTCCAAACTGTGTACCATCAACAATTTTTATGGATCTAACCGGAACCGAAGACGACATGTGGGCGGAGTTTTCGCACAGTGCCAAATACTCAATAAACCGCGCAGTCAGAGAGGGTTACACAGTGACAAGCATAAAAAAACCTACGGAGGAACGGCTGAAAGAAAGTTACGAACTATTTCGCTGCACGGCTAAAAAGAAGAATTTTTATATGTCCCCGTTCCGCGAATTTCTAATCAGAGTAGATTTTTTCGGGGGCAGCTCTTACTTGTGCGAAGTCAGAAATAAAGACGGTGAGTTGCAGTCAAGCAAGTTTTGTTTGGGTCACAAAAATATGGTCCTTTTTGTTTCCGGAGGCTCATCAGAGGCGGCGAGAAAAAATAAATCCGGGTACCTTCTTATGTGGGAAACTATGAAATTCCTGAAAGGCGAAGGCTATGAGGTTTTTGATCTTGAGGGAAAGTATGACGAGAGATTTCCTTTTCAAACCAGAAATTGGGAAGGGTTCAGCCACTTTAAAGAAAAATTTGGAGGGACGGCCGTCGAATTTCCAATTCCGAGGATAAAGTTTTTGAGCAGGATTTACGGTGTAGCTTCTAAACTTATGAAAGTGGATTTTTAAACCCCGTTTACCCCCTGTACGCGAAAGGACAAATATCTTTGTAATCACACCAGCCGCACTGGATTGTAGGATTGGCCTCGAACTGTCCCTTTTTAATATTTTCAACCGTTTCGACGATTTTCTCCTTTTGCTTCACCAGATCTTCCTGAGTACGGGTTGTCGAAACTTTTTCTCCCGATTCCAGAAAATACAAGGTCAAAAGATCGGGTTTTAATCCGAGCGCTTCTTTTGCTGCCATTGCGTAAATTGTTACCTGAGCATCACGGTCAATATCCTTTTGGGTCTTAGCCGTACCGGTTTTGTAGTCGATTATTTCAACTCCGCCGCTTTCCAGGTTGTCTATCCTGTCGATTCTTCCGAAAAAGTTAGTACCTCCGATTCTTAGGTTGAAGGATTTTTCCAGAGCTTCGATATTATCTTTTACGGCGCCGTGTTTACTGAAGTACTCTTCCAGCACCCGCTTCCCACTTTCAAATCTTTCGGCCCTGTGTTTCTCGTCGTCGTAGCCTAACGGTATCCATTTTCTTTCATATATTTCGTAAAGATCTTCCAGGGATACATTTTTTCCGAACATTCTTTTTGTGTGAAATTCTTTCAGAGTTTCATGCATTGTTGTACCGAAACTGAGTGCATAATTCGGTAGCGTCGGTATGCGCAAAATGTAAGAATATTTGTACTTTAACGGACACGCGTTATAAGTGTCAATCTGAGTGTAGCTCATTGTCTGAGGAACAAGATTGGCCACATTTATAGCCTGGGGATCTCTGAAAGCGGAGGTAACACCGAACAGGCTATCTTGTCCCCCGGCTTTTTCGTCGGCCACTTCCCCTACATATTCCGTTTTCAGTCCGGTTTCCTGGAGGAATCCGCTCGGTACTTTTTCCCTTTTACCGCCGTAATTTTTTGCAAGTGTGAGATATAAATATTTTTGGGCGCGGGTCATGCCGACATAAAACAAACGCCTTTCTTCCTGTATGTGCTCATCTCCTGAAGGTAAAGTTTCCTTTATCAATTCGTTGGGGACATCTATCACATCGCCCTTGTTTCTCGTAGGAAATCTATCTGAAACCAGATTAACCATAAAAACAACAGGATACTCAAGTCCCTTGGATGCGTGGACAGTCATCAGGTTAACGGTGTCGATATCTTCCAGCTCAGCCTGCGCCGGATTATCGCCAGCCTCTAAGACCAGTTCCATGTAATCCAGAAAATCAACCACAGTCGGAAGCTCTTTCGTATCTTCTCTGTGCTTAATCTCAAACTCCTTCGCCTTGTTTAGAAATATATCCAAATTTTTGATGGCCAGCTGATTTTCGACTGTTTCATCCTCGACGAGCGGCCGCAAATAACCGATGTTCGTGACAGCATTGAAAATAAATTCCGAAGGAGTCTCCCTGGTGATATTTTCTTGTCTCTCCTTAATCAATTCTTTTAAAAAGGACAGTTTATCTTTTTCCGAGTTTTTAACTTCATCCCACAGATCTGTCTTTTTGTACCTCGCCTCCGACAGAAGTTTGGAAATGTCGTCGCCGTCTATCTCTAAAGAGGGAACGTTGAGTGCGCGGTACATACTCACGCCGTCTTTCGGATTGGCAATTATTCTTAAAAGGGCTATCACATCTCTTATCTCGTCTCTGTCGTACAGACCCCTATTTCCCACCAACTGGTAAGGCAGTCCGTGTTTTCTCAGGGCCATCAGAAAAGGTTCGAGATGGCTGTTTGCTCGTGCAAGTATGGCCACGTCTTTGTAAGTATATTCAGGTTCTTTTCCCAGAACTTCATAAATCTTTTTTATAACAAACTCAACCTCATCTTCCAGATCTTCGGCCTGGCAGATTTCGGGGGATATTCCCTTAGTTTTTAACTGGCTTATTAATTCTTTTGAAATTCCAAGTTTGGATTCTAGTGTGTCGGGGTTGTTATTTACTATTAGTTTATATGCAGGGTCCAATACCTTTTGCCCTGACCTGTAGTTTTTAAGGAGAGTTACTCTTTCTGCCTTGGGGTAATCTTCCATAAACTGAAGAATATTGGATACAGCCGCACCTCTGAATTTATAAATAGATTGCGAGTCATCCCCTACTACAACCAAACTTCTGTCTCCCATTTCTAACGGACAGAGAAGTTTAATGAGCTCGTATTGTGCGAAATTAGTGTCCTGGAATTCGTCCAGCAATACGTGCCTGAACTGTTTTCTATACTTTTCAAGTATGTGCGGTCTCTCTTTAAAAAGTTTCAACGTCCAGGTTATAAGATCCCCGAAATCCATCTTCGACTTCTCCAGTTTTATCCTTGTGTACTCAGTGTAAACATGGGCAAGTTCGAATATTCTTTCTTTTTCTTCGTTCTCGAGAGTTGTACTTTGAACGAATTTTTCGAAATCTTCGGGAGAGACATTTTCGTCTTGTAACCTTGAAATAAATTTGAGAATGGCAGAAATGAATTTTGTGGGATTTCCTAAAGGTCTGAAATATTTCAGGCCGAGGTCAAACAGATTCTTGCGTAGCAATATCCACTGCTCGGGCGATGAGAGCAGTTTGTATCCGGGGTCAATTCCGATCTCTATTCCCTCCGCCCGTAATATTCTGTCTGAGAATGAATGAAAAGTTGAGATCCACGGTTCTTCGTAACCTAAAGGCATTGCGTCGCCTGTTCTTTCTACCATTTCTCCTGCAGCTTTTTCGGTAAAAGTGAGGGCTAGTATTTCTTTTGGTTTAATTCCTTCCGCTTCAATAAGGTTTTTAATGCGTTCCGTGATAACCCTGGTTTTTCCCGTGCCGGCTCCGGCGACCACTAAGAGGTGTCCCTTGTTGTGGTTTATGACTTTGATCTGCTCTTCATTTATGTCGGTCTTTTTCTTGGAAGGCATGTGACCCCTATTATAGCGCAAATGTTCTTAAACGGTGGCGTCCGGTGGCATTTTTAGATAACTTGTAGTATAATAGCTTCATTCAAATTTTCGTGCCTTATTTATGATTAGGGAGGGTAAAATGGCTACTGTTTGCTATGTCGTTATAGGGGTTGTTGGTTTGTTATTTGCGCTTTTGATGGTATCAGGTTTCTTCAAAATACCCGAAGATACCCAAACATCCTAGCTTTCTTCGCGCTCCTCCTAGAGCACCCCGGTGAATGAGAAAATCAAACAGGCTCAACTGTTTAGACTCATTTCACCGGGGATTTTTTATGTCTGTACTAGAAAATTCCGTTACTCTAATAGCTTCTTTTGCTCGGTGTCATCAATAACCTGAATCTTATCGATCTTGTTAAACAGTCTTGAGAACTTCGTTCTTATACCATCCATAGATTTATAACCGTTGGAAATATGTTTTTCCAGAACATCCAGATCGTCGTTGAACTTGGATGCCTCCAATTTGATACCATCCAGCGCCTTGAGAACCTCACCTGCGTGTTTTTCCAGATTTTGCTGGTGGAAAGCTACCAGAAGTACTTTCAGGAAGTAGGAGAGAGTGTTGGGGGATGCCATGACCACATTTTTTTCTTTGGCGTAGGACTCGATCTCAGGTGTGTTTACGATTAACTCATAGTATACGTTTTCCGATGGGATATACATAATGGCCTGATGGGTAGTTCCCTCTTCCGGGAGTATGTATTTAGTGGCGATTTCTTCGATCTTTTTCTTAACGTCACCTATGAAAACTCTTTTCAGTTTGTCGCGTTCACTTTGAGCATCGGCCTTTAACATCGCGGCAAAGTTTTCCATAGGAAATTTTGAATCGATTGGGATTATTCCTTTTTCGGTAAATACCACGGCATCACAAACCGCCCCATCCTTGAACTTGTACTGGGTTTTAAAGTGGTCGTGGGGAAGGAAGCTCTCGAGTATCTCATAGAGAAATTGTTCTCCGAGCCCTCCGCGTAGTTTTGGGGATTTCAACACGTTGCTTAGATCTTTCATGTCGTTTCCGAACTCCTGAATGCCCCCCAACTGTTTTTGCACCGTCCTGATAACATCCTGTGAAGCGTCGAGACGTTCCCAGATAAGTTTGGTCTGGGCGTTCATTGCCTCACGGTGTCCCTTCATTTGTTCATCCAGTGTGCCCCTCTGTTGGCTTAGCTGTTTTTCCAACACATCGCTGCTTTTATCTACGGAGCCCTTCATTTCTTTTAGCCATTCCATGAGAACCCCTGTTTCGTCCCCCTTTAGATTTTTGATATTTTTTATCTGCGTCGATAAGTAGAAGACGAGAAAGCCTAAAAGTATTAGCAGCGCCGCGAACATAATTATTACCAGTTCATTACTTAGCATGCGATAAGAATATCAGCAACCCGCCCACGAGTCTAGGAAGGTAATGTTAAAATCATGTATATGCCGAAGTTTTTGTACACAGCCATTTTTCTGTCCGTTCTTTCCTCCGCATCGTTGGCATATTCTCTTTTAGTACTCAAACCGTCCAATTACACTTATATTTTTATCTTTTTGGTTTCCCTTTTTTTATTCTTTACCGGGCTGTTTACAACAACCGGCTTTTTTGTTGCAACCAAGACTTTCCGCAAGGAGGGTGACCCAAGGGTTGTATTCAGAGGTGTCCTGAAAGTAGCAGCGTACGTGTCTTTCGGAATTTTTGTTTTCTTTTTCCTGAGAGGGTTCAAGCTGGTGAGCTTACTTAATATTTTCTTATCTGTGGCTTTTTATTTGGCTTTGGGCTATCAGCTTTTTGTATACGGTAGAAAAGAGCGGTAGTGGTAGAATAACGGTACTTATGGACAAGAAAAAGGTATTAATTACAACGGCAATAGACTACACAAACGATGTCATACATATCGGCCACGCCTACCAAAAAATACTGGCTGATTGTCTGGCGCGGTATTACCGTGGAATCCTGGGCAAAGAAAATGTGTACTTTTTAACAGGCACTGACGAGTATGGTTCCACTAATCAAAAGGCTGCAGAAAAGAGAGGCGTTACTCCGAAAGAGCACGTGGATGAAATATCTTCCAGAGATAAGGCCGAGCTCGATGCTTTGAATTTAGACTACAACCGTTTTATACGCACGACCGATGCTGACCACCGCGAAACGGCGCAGAAATTTTTTCAAAAGGTTTTTGACAACGGCGATATTTATAAAGGCAGTTACACAGGACTTTACTGTGAAGGATGCGAAGCTTATAAAACTATGTCGGAACTGGACGCAGACGGAAGATGTTTATTGCACCCTACCCGTGATATCCAAAAGGTTGAGGAAGAAAACTACTTTTTCAAATGGAGTGAGTATTCTGACTTTCTTAAACAGTTGATAGAAGCAAAAGGTTTTGTATTGCCGGAAGGTAAGCGCAGAGAAATGCTCGGTTTCATTGAGCAGGGAATAAACGACCTTCCTGTTACACGCCCGGGGTATAAAGTGAGCTGGGGTATTCAGGCGCCGAATGATTCTGAGCACGTAATTTATGTTTGGTTTGACGCCCTGATAAATTATTTTACCGCCGCCGAGCCCGGAGGATTCTGGAACGACGAAACGCATATTATTCATGTTCTTGGAAAGGATAACGCAAGATGGCACGCATTATTGTGGCCGGCGATGCTAAAAAGTGCGGGGAAAACACTTCCTTCTACAATTTATGTTCACGGTTTTGTTAATCTCAACGGAGAGAAAATAAGTAAATCCAAAGGTAACATTATCAGACCGTCAGAACTCGTTACCCAGTTCGGGGCAGACGCAGTCAGATATTATTTTATTAAACACGGGCCTGTGATAGAGGATGTGGATGTTTCCGTTGACCATATTAAGCAGGTGTATAATGCCGATCTTGCTAATGGACTGGGAAACACGGCTTCGCGTCTGGCGCGCCTCGCCGAAACTTCCGGATTTGAGTTTCATGTGCCGGAACTAAAAGAGTGGGACGATATTTTCACGGAGCATTTCAATAATTTTAGAGTTGATCTGGCTGTTCAACACGTCTGGTCAAAACTTGGGGTTTTGGATAAACATATCAACGATAATAAGCCTTGGGCAATCAAAGATGCTCCGCACCTGCAAACAATTCTGACGTGGGAAATTAACGAACTCAGGGAAATAATTAATTACCTTGAACCGTTTATACCGGAAACTGCCTCAAAACTTTCTGCGGTTTTCGGCAAGGAAAATATTTCTTTGAAAGAGCAGCTGTTTCCGCGTTTGTAATATGCCGAAACTTCTTTTAATAGATACGTTTAACTTTCTTCACAGGGCGTACCACGCGTTGCCCCCTTCTTTCCGTGATGCTAACGGAGAACCTACAAATGCTTTGTATGGTGTTACTTCTATGCTTATCAACATGCTCACCCAGGTTAAGCCCGACTATTTGGTCGCAGCTCTCGATGGAGAAAAGCCCACTTTCCGGGTCGAAGATTTTACAGCGTATAAAGCGCACAGAAAACCGATGGAAGATTCTCTGGCGTCACAGATACCCAAGACCCTGGATATGTTGAGTGCGTTCGGGGTCAAGCAGGTTTTGGTTGATGGTTACGAAGCCGACGATATTATTGCCACCTTGGCGCTAGGTTTCTCGGGAAAAGTAGATGTGATAATCGCATCAAACGACCGTGATCTCTGGCAGCTGGCAGGAAAAAATGTGATGCTCATGGTTCCCGACAAACAAGGTAAGCTTCAGTGGGTAGGACAAGACGAGGTCTTTGCCAGGCTGGGATTTCCTCCCGACAAAATCGCCGACTACAAAGGTTTAAGAGGAGACCCGAGTGATAATATCCCCGGCGTATACGGCATCGGTGAAAAAACCGCAGTTAAATTAATTGAACAGTTTGGCTCGGTCGAAGATGTTTACAGAAATATTGAAAAGGTTACTCCTGAAAGCTTAAAAGAAAAATTATTGGAAAATTATGAGCAGGCACTAATGAGCAAAAAACTCGCGACCCTTATTATGGATGTACCCGCCGGAGTTACGTTGAGTGATATCAAATACCCGGGTTACGACAAAGAAAAAGTTTTGGCCGAATTGAGCAAATATAATTTTAAATCTCTGATGAAAAGACTGGGATTGTTGCCGGACGAGGATAAAAAAAGCTCCCCACAGCAGCCTGACGAAAACCAATTAGGTCTTTTTTAAAATGGACAAAAAAGAACATGCAGAAAAAGTTGCACTGCTTTTACAAAAAGAACATCCGGCCCCCAAAACAGAACTTGTGCACTCGGACGGGTATCAGCTTGCTATCTCTGTAATGTTGTCGGCACAAACTACCGACAAGAAGGTGAACCAGGTCACTCCCGCACTTTTTGCGAAATATCCTAATTGGGAGTCTCTGGCATCTGCGGATCCCGGTGAGGTAGCGTCTTTAATAAGACAGGTAAATTTTTACAGAGGAAAAGCGGAGAGAATTGTTGCCGCCGCCCGTACGGTGCTGTCTTTATATGCCGGTGCGCTTCCCCGCGACATGAATAAACTAATGAAACTTCCCGGAGTTGCCAGAAAAAGCGCGAACGTGATTATGCAGGAATTGTGGGGAATTGCGGAAGGCATTGTAGTGGACACTCACGTGTCCCGGGTTTCGGCCCGTCTCGGACTTACAACACAAAAAGATCCGAAAAAGATCGAGGAAGATCTTATGAGTCTGTTGCCTAAAAAATATTGGAGAAACTTTTCAGGCAGCGCCGTTCTACATGGAAGATATATTTGTACCGCAAGAAAACCCAAGTGCGGAGAATGCGTGCTTAATGAAATATGTCCCTCAGCGTATAAAGTGTGATGTTTTTGGAAATTAATTTTCCGGTTTAGTCAGAAGTATAAAAATACTCCCCATCTTTCCACTGTCAGTTTCTTTGTAGCCCCACATACCTATTCTGTTTAGTTCAAATTCCAAAGTACCACCGGACGCGATTTCTACAGGTTTTCTAAACTCTTCAAAAAAATCTTTCATTTGTTGCAGATAAATACTTTTGTCAGTTCTGTTGGTCCATCTCACTGTCTGATACTTGAGGCCGTTTGTTGAGGAAGGAGAAAAACCCAGATCGTCGAAAGTGATTTCCAGAATTTCAGTGGGTTTCTCAGCAGGCTCTTCTTCCGGTGCTTCCTCGACTATCTGCTCATCCGACAGCGAAGGTGCGTTCCAGAGACCTTTTGGTGTGTAATTACTTCCTGTGTTAACCCCGGGATTAGTTAACACTTCTTTTCCGGTGCTGCTTTCTGAAGGGGCGAGAATAGGACCCCTAACTTTCCGTGATGACGAGGTGAGAATTATCAATAGAAAAATTCCGGCGATTACTGCGCCCGTGATAAATATTTGTTTATTCCGAAATATAAAATCTTTCATCAGAGTAATTTTATCAAATAAGGGACGCGACTGTTTCTTTCACGAGTTCCTTATTTACGAGATATCTTGGGGGCTTGTTACTTATTAGCACATCCACCACATTTTCCGCAGCCATACGTGCCATTTGTAATCTGGCTTCCCATGTCGCACTTCCTATGTGCGGTGTGAGAACTATGTTATCCAATAATTTTAAATCAGGATGTATTTCGGGCTCGTTGGCGAAAACATCAAGAGCAGCTCCGGCAATATAGTCCTGTTTTAGTGCTCTGGCCAGTGCTTCTTCGTTTATAATCTTTCCCCGGGCGGTGTTTATTATGTATGCGAGAGGTTTCATTTTTCTAAATTCATTTTCTCCTATCATATTTTCGGTTTCAGGCGTGAGGTTGCAGTGTATGGATATGAAATCGCTGTTTTCGAGCAGATAATCGAGCTCTACTTTCTCTGCGTCCAACAAGCTTTCGGCCTCAGGGTGTCTATTTACATCTGTGTACAATATCCTCATGTTCAGGCCGTTTTTAGCCATGCGCGCAAGGTGCTGACCGATTCTTCCAAAACCGATAATTCCCAGGGTGTCCCCCATTATTTTAGGTCCTACAAAATCCATCGGATTCCAGTATTTATTATTACCTGTCCTGCAAAAACGGTCGGCTTCGGGAACCCGTCTACCCGCTGATAACATAAGCGCCAGCGCATGTTCGGCGACGGATTCGGTAAGATCGCCCGGTGTGTTTCCGACGAAAATATTTTTCGAAGTAGCGTGGTCAACATCTATGTGATCGTAGCCTACTGAATACGCGGCAATCACCCTTAATTTTTTCGCCGCGTTGATCACTTTCTTATTTATTTTGTCGGAAGCTGCCGGAATTATTGCATCGACATCTTTAATTGCGGCAAGCATTTCTTTTTCGGTAAGTGGGGGACCTTGTCTGTAGTCAAGCTCAATATCTTTATACTGCTTCAATATATTGATACCTGCCTGGGGAATTTCGCGTGTGATTAGTAATTTCATTTTAAAAGCTCGGGAGAACCGAAAAGCTTCATTTTAGTTTCCACGACCTTCTGAACTTCTTCGATGGGTCGTTTCATGTATTTGTAAGGGGCAATTTCAGTTGTTTTGCCAATCTCCTCCTGCAGAGTCATTTTGAAGGCTACTCTTAGCTCGGAATTCACATTTACCTTTACAATCCCCATCTTTATGGCGTTTCTGACATCGTCATCATAAACTCCGGACCCTCCGTGGAGGGAAAGGTATGTGTTTGGAAGTGCAGCAGTTATTTCCTTTAATTTGTCGAGGTTGAGATGAATGACGTCAGCGTATATTCCGTGAAGATTGCCGATGAAGCTGGCGAACACATCGATGCCGGTTTTTTCAGCGAATTCTTTAGCCTTCCTGGGGTCGGTAAAAAGCTCGGGTTTGGAATACATTTTAGTATTTTCTTTTGTGTGGTCTGCTGAGCTTCCTTCTATGTGATCTATTTCACCTTCGACCATTATTTCTTTTTTGTGCGCTTCTTCCACGACAATAGCTGCGTTCTCAAGATTTTCTTCGTAAGAGAACTTGCTCCCGTCGTAGTGGACATAATCAAATCCGGCCTTTATTGCCTCCAGGATGCTCTCTACGGATTCCCCGTGATCCAAGTTTAAGATTACCGGTAGTTGTATCTGATCTTCGTATGCGCGAGCCAGGTACACCAACTGTTTAAACCCCATAAAACTTGCTTCACCGGGAGATGCCTCTATCAGAACGGGGCTTTTCAGGTTTTTAGCTGCCTGTGTTATCGCCTTAAAAGTTTCAAGGTTGCCCACATTGAACGCGCCGATGGCAACACCCTTTTCCCGTGCTTTTTTAAATAATTCCTGCGGTTTCATATCTGTTTAATAATACCTTCAATTTCTTTTTTGGTAAGAAGACCTTTGGTTGTTCCTATCTCTTTTATAATACTTCCGGCGTTGACCACGCCCCACTTCAATGCTGTTTCCGCTGGTTTTCCGTAAAATATTGCCGACAAAAAAGCTGAGGCAAAAGCGTCTCCCGCTCCCGTTTTATCCGCAATCGGTCTCTCATCGGAATAACTGTTCTGGAAAGTTACTTTGCTTCCGTCGCTGCACGAAGCCCCGCTGTTGGAATCGGTGATGACCGTCATTTTAGGACCGAGCTTATGGAGTTTTTGATGAAGTTCCTCGGTTTCTCCTTTCCCAACGAGAGCTATAGCTTCTTCGCGGTTCAAAAAGAATATATCGGTAATCTCTAAAACATTCTCAAAAGTTTTTAAACCGTGCTTCATCTGAATTGTGCCGGGGTTGAACGCTACGCCTACACCGGGGTTTTGCTTTACATAATCAATAAGTTTGTGCTGGAAATCTTCGAATCCCTTTCCCATTGAGGTGTAGTAGATCCATTTGGGTTTTTCCCAATCCAGTATTTTGTAATTTCTTTCCGCGTGGTAGCTGAAGATGGTTCTGTCGTTACCGTAAATGATAACGCTGTTAACGTTAGTATCGTGGCCGGGGGTTTTGGAGCAGAATGTAGTTTCCACGCCGTGGTTATTCAGCTCGGTTACAACTCTTTCTCCGTTTTCATCGTCACCAATCTCGGTATAAATTACTGTTTCCAGACCAAGTTTTTTGCCTCCGACCGCTACATTTAGGGAATTTCCAGCAACTGCGGTTTCAAAGTGCTCGACAGGGATTTTAGAGCCGTGGTAAAAGCAAATCTTAGGTTCAGTACCCCCTTCCACGAGCGGAAGTCCGTCCTTGGCACCGATTTTCATATATAAATCTATGGCTACATCGCCTATAGTGAGCAGGTCCATATTATTTTTCTTTGAACATGTTAAGTATAGCCTCTACAACGTGGTGAGAGCTAATACCATATTTGTCCTTCAACTCCTTGTAAGTACCGGATTCTCCGAACGTGTCATTGACGCCGATTCTCAGGTTGAGTACGGGAAATTCCTCCGCGAGAATTTCGGATACCGCGGAACCGAACCCCCCGTTAATTTGATGTTCTTCAAGACTTACGCATCTCCCCGTCTTTTTAGCTGACCCTATAATATTTTCTTTATCTAACGGTTTGATAGTGGGGACAGCTACTACTTCGACATTTATTTTGTGCGCGGCCTTGAGTATTTTTGCAGCCTCCAGTGCTTCGTAGGCAATAGCGCCGGTAGTAAATATCGTAACATCCGTGCCTTCAACCAAAGTGTAGGTTTTGCCGATTTCAAAAGGCGTGCTTCCGGTTGTTATTTGAGGGGTGTGCTCTTTGCAAATTCTTAAATAAACGGGTCCCCGCATTTTATACATTTCTTCAACAGCTCTTTTTGTTTGTTCGTAATCTATCGGGCTTATCACGGTTAAGTTGGGTAAAACCCTTGTAAGTGCAATGTCTTCGAGAGATTCTGCGGCACCTCCGTCGGGGCTGTTGGAAAAACCTGCGTGAGAGCCCACAATCTTTACATTTGCGTTACTAAAACATATCGAAAGTCTAATCTGATCCCAGTTCCGGTATGGTGAGAATATCGCATGAGATGTTATAAAAGGCACAAGACCCGACAGAGCCATTCCGGCCCCCATACTAGCCATATTTTGCTCGGCAATTCCTGTTTCGATAAATCTGTTTGGGAATTTTTTTCTGAAGGGAGTCAGTCGTAAAGATTCTTCAAGGTCTGCTGTGAAGACAACAACATCTTCGTGCTCTTCTGCAAGCTTAAGAATTGATTCGCCGAAAGCATCTCTTCCGGACTTTAGTTCCGCGTCCTGCAGAAATACCTCTTCGTTTAGATTTAGTGTTTTATTAAGCATCGGGCAGTGCGTTACTACTTACTGTTGAGGACTGGATTGTCCTTCGGTAGGCTGTGTTTCTTCTTCCGTAACCTCTTCTTTTTCGCAGTTCTCAACTTTTTTGACGCGGTCAAAACTTATTTCGTAATCCGTTTTGGATATGGCTACAACGTCGGCTGTTATATTTCCTTCAACTTCGACTTCGCAGTTGTCGCCTTTATCTGTTTCTTCGATGAGGACCAGTAAGTGTTTAGCGTTCTTGTCTTCATAGACTTTTTTAATTCTCATTTTATGTCCTGTCTCGTCCTGAAGATCTGAAGATACGGCCAATAGAAATTCCCGGTCAAAGTTTACGGAATCCCTCACTTCTGTTAACCCTGTAGGGTCGATGTAATTTAGGAATTCAGCAAGCTCTTCAGGAGACTTTATTATTCTGCGCTGTTTTTCTAGAGGCATCGCGGTCGTTACAACCGTAGGAAATCCGTCGAGCCTTCTAATTTGTGTGCCTTTGTTGAATCCCGGCAATTTTATTTCTCCCTGAAGTAAAAAGTAACCTGCTCCTATCATCAAAACGACGATAACTACCAAAGGAATCAGGCTCATATTTAAAGTTGTTTTTGTTTTATTAGTCATAATCCGATTTTATTTTGCCCTCCAACGATGCCAGACTCTTCAATGCTTTCAAAGCCTGTTCTTTGGATGGAACCTTTCCGTGCCACTCAAATTTATACTCCATAAATTCTACACCCTTACCGGGTATTGTATGTGCAATTATAGCAGTCGGACGCTGACTTACCGAACGCGCCATATTGCAAGCGCTGATAATTTCTTCGATATTGTGACCGTCAATTTCTACCACATACCAATTAAAACTTTCAAGTTTGTTGCGGAGATTTTCCAGAGGCATTACGTCTTCGGTACGTCCGCTGATTTGTATATTATTTCTGTCGATTATCCAGGTAAGGTTATCCAATTTATTATTTGGGGCAAACATAGCTGCTTCCCAAATCTGACCTTCCTGCATTTCTCCGTCTCCGGTAACACAGTATACACGGAATGGCCGGCCTTGTATTTTTGCCGCCATTGCCATTCCTATGGCCTGAGAGAGGCCTTGGCCTAGAGAGCCACTAGAGTTTTCTATACCGGGAAGGGCGCCGAACTTTGGGTGTCCCTGCAAATTAGAATTAAGTTTTCTCAGTTGTTTCAGCTCTTTTTTTGGGAAAAATCCTTTTTCTGCGAGGGTTGCGTAAAAAATAGGGCAGATGTGTCCGTTGGAAAGCACAAATCTGTCTCTGTCAGGGTCGGTGGGATTTTTTGGGTCAACGTTAAGAATTTTGAAATATAGCGTAGCAAAGATGTCCGCCATCCCAAGAGCACCTGCGGGATGCCCACTGCCTGCCTCTAACAACATTTCTACTACTTTTTCCCGGAGATCGTTGGCAATCAGGGCAATTTTCTCAATATCGTTATGAACAGAAGACTTGGGCATTAGTTGTAGTATAAGGTTTGTGGAAATTGTTAACAAGGCGCTGACCGGCGCTTAACTCTTATTCAGCGACTCAAGATAATCCAAAACTTCCTGCGGGGTAGTGCATATCTTTAACATCTTTCTTTCCGCCGGTTTAATAAAGAGATTTTTTTCAATAGCATCCAAAACCTCATTCCAGAAATCCCCGAACATTATAATCGGTCTGCTGTTTGGTTCATGTATCCATGAACTAACCCAGGTCATTCCGAACTCACTTAGTGTTCCTATGCTTCCCTTGAAAACTATGTGGACGTCGGTGTTTTGAAGTAGAACTTTTGTTCTGTCAAAGTAGTCGAGCGTAACTATTTCCATATCGACATCGTTGGAAGGATCGGTTCCCTCGTAGTGTCTCTTCGGCTTATTCGGATGATACGTTATGGATAATGCTTTTCCTCCTCCGGCGTGGGCGCCTTTTGTCGACGCTTTCATGACTCCGGGACCCCCTCCGTTGAATATTTCGTAATCATTTTCGGCTAAAAGTTTGGCAGTGTCGAATGCTTGGATATAAGGTTCGTCATCTTCTTTCCATGCCGCGCCACCCAAAAAGGCTATGCGCTTGTACAGTTTATTTTCACCGTCTATTGAGGAAATTGTTGTGATGTCCGTCATTTTTAATTTATCTCCTTTAATTTTGTCAGCATCCCGGCAGGATTTTCTGAGTCAAATATCTGAGAACCAATTACAACATCATCTACACCTAATTTCAAGACCTCACTTAAATTCTGTTCGTTAACACCGCCATCGATCTGAACTCTAATGCCGGGGTGGGATTCTTTAAAACTTGATATTTTGGGAAATACGTCGCGTATTATTTCGTTGCCTTGTTTTCCAGGGCGCACGGTTAAAAATTGAACGAAACTAATCCCTCCGGGCAGACGGTCAATATCTTCCAAAGGGGTTTCCGGTTTAACACTTACTCCAACGGTGTATCTTTTTTCCACGGCTTTTCTTACAAAATCTTCTATGCCCTTTGCCTCTATGTGAGCGGATATTTTAAAAATACTCTGATATCTTTCTTCAACATAAATTTCCGGGTGGTCGGTCATGAGATGTATTTCCAATTTGGAGATAGGTTCGAGAGAAGCGATGTCCTCGATGTTGGCATAAGAACTTTCGGAAACAAATTTGCCGTCGGCAATGTCGATTTGTATGTATTCGCACTGACCGTCGACCAGACTTATCTTCCGTCTGATTTCCTCAGGCTTTTTTTCGAGAATGGCAGGAATGATCATAGTATTTTGGCTAGTCTTCTTTTATGTCTCTCTGCGTTGCTAAAAGGAGTGTTCATCCAGGTCTTGAATATTGTCAGGGCTTCGTGGATCTTTACATAATCGGCAGGCAACGTGAGTATATTTGTGTCGTCGTCCCTTCTCGAGGAAGCGGCGTGCGTTTCATTCCATGAAAGCCCCGCTCTTATCCCTTTATTCCTGTTGGCAGCTATAGTTACGCCGACTCCGTTTCTGCATATCAGCACACCCTTGGAGTCAGGTGTTTCCAGCATTTTCTTAACGAGTTTATCGGTAAAGTCCGGGTAATCATCATCAGGATCAAAAGTAAACGGTCCGAGATCCTCGTGTTGAATTCCGCTCTCTTCCAGGTATCTGGCGAGCTCTTTTTTGGTGTCTAACCCACCGTGATCGGATGCTAAAAATATCATGCGCGGCGTCCTTTTATATAAATAAGTAGAGACATCACTATTGAAAGTATAGATACCATTTGGGCTACATTCAAGACGCCAACCTTCCACGGTTCCACGCGCAGAAACTCGAGAACAAATCTTATGACTCCGTAACCGAAAAGATAAATGGAAAGTAGGACGCCCGGAGCGCTTTCTTTTTTTGCGGCGCTGATCAAAAAGAAAAATAGTAAAAGGTCGAGCAGTGACTCGTATAGGAAAATTGGATGGCGGCCTTGAATTGCCCATGGTAGCGCGGTCTCTTTACCCGGAAGTTCTGAGTTGAAAAAATTCCCCCATCTTCCGATTGCCTGTCCCAGCGGAAGTACAGTTGCCATTATATCTGCGGATTCCAGAAGGGCTTTTTTGTGCACCGACGAGTAAAGACCTAATCCGGCAACCCCTCCGATGACAGCGCCCCAGATTCCCAGTCCGCCGTTCCATAATTTAATAATCTGAAGAGGAGCGGACGCGTAATATTGCCAGTAGTCTATTACGTGGTACAGCCGTGCTCCAATAATTCCTGCAACAGCTGCGTACAGACCCATATCCCAAATGTCTTTTTTCTTTGACGGAAATACTTTTTCAGCGGTAACTAGACAGGCGAGAATGGATATGGATATTAATAGTCCGTATATAGACACCGGTTAGACGATAAGGAAACTTACGATCAGGACCACAATCATTGCCGCGGAATAAAGGATGACCCCTTTCTTATCCGGCTTATTTTTTAGGGCCCAAAACCACTCGTCGGTGTGTCCGCTAAAATAGTGTTCCCACATTTTGAAAATAGAGTTTGCGAATATTGAGAAAACGAGCGCGGTTACTATTCTTGAGGCCGAAGTATAAGCGACAAGGACGGTGAGAACCGCAAATATTATTTGAAACAAGGCGCTGTTCAGAGACTTATCAACTACGTCCCCCCTGTTATAAAAAACGTATTTTAACGCACCCATATAATCTTTGTCCTTGATGTAATTTTTAAAGTTCTTGGAAAAACCCTTTTCAGGTTCGAAAAAATACGCATACAGCGGGTATTCGAGATCAAGTACCAAAGTACCCAGAAGCGCTGCAAGAATAATGAAAATGGCATTTATGGTGGACCTTTCAACTACGGCTGCCAGAAAAACTACACCGACTACGGCAGAAATTATGAATTGTGTCTGGAGAGAAAGAACGCTTTTTTTGTCCATGTGCTTAAATATTAGTTTATTCGGATTTTTTGTTCAACCTTTGTTTTTTGAGTTCACTGAGTTTCCACATAAACAGCCGTCCCTTTGTGGTCGCTTTTTCCGATCCCATAACAAATTCTCTGGCAACTTCCAGTAACGCGCGGTCTTCGGTTTTGGCCAGTTTTATGTACAGAGAGCGGTGTTTGCGGTCGTTGAATTCATCGGCAAGTCTGTTGCCGTAAGCCTGGAACTCGTGTTTATTTCTGACATCTCCGACAATGTTTCTTTTTTGTAATACTTTTCCTATTTTTTCCATATGTTTATTTGGGCAGCCTGATTCTATTTCTTCGACTCTTCTTTAGCTATCTTACCTATGTAAGGAAGTTCAAACTCATCCCCTGCAAACGCCTTAAGCATTAAAAACATCCACATCAATATTGCAGCCGCCGAGACGAACTTATAAACAGGGAACCCCAGTAATGAAGGAAGGGATATAGTTGCAATCCAATACAGGGCGTATGAGAACAATCCGAAAAACATAGATTGGTAGGCGTGGAATCTTACGTAATCGTTTTCTTTTTCTTTTAATATAAAGAAGATTCCCGATAGTGGGGGAAGGATGTATGCAAGTGCCGCAGCTATTTTAGGATCAAGCTGGGTGTGTTTATTATCTTCTGCATTTTCGTTTATATTTTCGGGTTCCATTTTTATACCTTTCCTCTCTGCTTTTTAAACAATAGCTCTATCTCCTTGAGATTAGTGGCTTCGGTAGGATTTTTGTCTTCCCTGAATTTTATTAATCTCGGAAACCTTAGAGCATAACCTGAGGTGTGGTTTTGAGAGACACTGATTTCATCAGCACCTATTTCCAAAACTATGCGCGGTTCTATCAGGACGTCAGGCAAGAGACTTTTTTCAATCAACACGTTTTTCGGAACGGTTTTAATTTTGTATTTGTCCGCAAGTTTTTTAATCTTTACCCACTCTTCATCCGTCAGGCCCGTACCGACTTTTGTTACGGTCTTAAATACTTCGTTATCTTTGTCCATAACGCCTACCAGAAAACCGCCTATCCCGAACTTCGAACGCACGCCTTTACCGTGATAGTAGCCTAGTAAAACACAATCCACCGAGTCGGCAAGCAGTTTTTCGTCGGCCTTTTTAAGCTTTATCCAGGAGTAACTTCGTCCCCCCGCCTGATAGCGGTCATCCGGGTTTTTTACAATCAGTCCCTCAAGACCTTTTTCTTTAGCAATTTCAAAGTATTCAACCAGTTTTTCGAAACTCTCTGTTTCCATATCGTCATCCACAACAACAGTGTCTCCTGCAGCCACTAATTTTCTCAGGATTTTCTTCCTTTCCCGTAAAGGTAACTCTGTTGTGGATTTACCGTTCAGATAAAGTATGTCGAACACAAAGTATTTTAAAGGAATGTTTTTTGCGGCTTCGGTTACCCCATGCTTTCTTTTTCTTTGTATTGTTTCCTGAAACGGAAGAAAAGCACCTGTTTCTTTATTGAATCCTATTGCTTCCCCATCGAGTATTACCGAATCTGCTTTAATTTGTTTGTCCGCGGCTTCAAGTAGGTCAGGATATTGGTGCGTTGTTTCCTCAAGATTCCTCGTGTAAGTTTTCATGAGAAATTTATCAGCCGATTCGCCGAAGAGATCCGGCGCCACTTCAGCGTCCTCAACTTTCTTATTTCTGTCCATATGAAGTTGTACACGCGTACCGTCGAACTTAAACTCAGCCCAGACGTTGGGAATTCTTTCGAACGCCTCTTCCATTCCGCTCACCCGTTGCGCTTTTTGAGATAAGACGGGAACTCCCGGTTCTATGTCGATTTTATTAAGACCTTTAATGCCGTCTTCTTTTATCCTTTGCGCAATCAGTCCGATATCGGGGTGCTCGTTGTAAACCCGTTCTATTTTTTCCGCGAGCTTTTTATCGCCCGTGATTAAAGCCAAGGCACTGACTACAGTGAGTTCTGTAAACCCGAGTCGAACCGTCCCTAAAATAATTCTTGTTATAAATTTTGCTGAAAGTGAGTCTACGGAATTAAGCAGGACCATAGTTTTTTTCATTTTTAGGTCAACGGAACCGGAACCTACAATGCAGGCTATTTCCATTAACTTGTTATAAACCTCGGTGACGCTATATTTGTTATCAATATTTTTGGAAAGGACAGTTTTTGCGACTGACCCCAAATCGCCCAGTTCTGCGTAAAGTCCGGCCACATCTTTATCCGTCAAAGCCTGCAGGATTTTTACCACCTGCCTGTCAGCCATGTTGAACACTCTGTTTTCAAAAGGAGCCTTTAAATAGCCTAATGAAAGGTAGACGGCCTGGGGAGTTTCTTCGTGCCCGAGCTTACTTATAAGTTCGACCAAAATATCGGTTATTTCTAATCTTTTGGGGGTGGTTTCCAGACGCTCCAGATACGTTGCAAACTCTTTAAATTTCATGTGTCTATTCTATCACTAGCTAAGTTCGTAACGGGAAGATTTTGTGCTGCCCGACTTTTTAATAATTCCGCGGTCTAGAAGGGATTTAAGATCGCGTAAAACAGTGTCTTCGGAGATTCCGGGGAAAACAACGGGAAAGTCTTTGTTTTGAAGAAGGCCGTAATCCTGCAAATACTCTATTATCCGTTCCTGTCTTTCGGTGACCTTTACTCTTCCTGTGGCTTTTGCGACCTTTGTGTCCTTTTCCAGCAGTTTTATTTTTTCTACCAGGTTGTACGTTTTGGTAGAGAACCCGTGTGTCACATATTCCAGCCAGTGTGTGTAATCAAAGTTATTTTTTTCAATTTCAGCTAAAACCTCCTCAAATTCTTTGCGGGAACTTAAAAAGTATGAGTCTATTTCTATTAAACCTCCGAGACTGTAGCTGTATGATTCCAGTACAAGATCGAATGCCATGGATGCCGTGGACTGATTAAAATTTTCGAACGGCTCTATTCTTAAAATTTCCGCCGAAAGTATTGCCGCAGTAATTACCGGATGGTTTTCCCTCGCGTCCAGACTATTGAGCCAGTCGAAGAGGGTCACAATTCTGGCTAGAATTTCCCCGGGGTCCGGCTTGCCATTTTTTTTGAGTGTGCGGTACGCTCCCTGTTTTGCTTTCGGCATCAGGCGTTGTGTAAGAGTTTGGTTTATATATTTAATGTCTATTTCTTCTAGCTCAAGCTTTCTCCCAATCTCTTTAACCGATTTCAAAGCATCGTCGAAATTTGTAACTTCCTGTGGTTTATTTTCCGTAAATCCTTCCAGAGATGCTTTTACGGTTTGTTCATCTATACCGGTACCCTCTGTTTTAAGCAGGGAATATATCCTCGAGGTAATTGCCTCTTTCCGTAATTGTTTTTCCCACGCAGGAAGAATCTTTACACTATCCGCGATCGCGCGGGAATATTCTACGGTTCCGATATTCTTTAAGGTTTTCTGCGTTACGGTAAACTCAGGGAAGAACATTAAGATAATTTTCGCATATTTCCCGCAGGTTACAATACCTTTATTTCGTGCGTATTGCTTTTACCTGAAAGGAAATCAGGAGGTTCGGTGCTTGTAATAATGGTTTGCTGTTGCTCTAAAATGTTAAAAACCGAGCTTCTGTGGTTTTCGTCGAGTTCTGAGAATATATCGTCGAGCAGGAGTACGGGTCTCTCGTCGTTTTCCTGTTCTATATAGTTTATCTCGCAAAGTTTTAGAGCCAGCATAATACTTCTTTGCTCTCCTCTCGAACCGAATTCGGCGATATTGTGATTCTTGTGGAATATAGAGAAATCATCACGGTGGGGTCCTACCAGAGTGGTTTTTGCGTGTACCTCGTGTTCCTCGTGTTTTTTCAGCCGCTCTTCTGAAATTTCATTCTTGAGGTATTTAATCTCAACTGCGGTTTCCTTCCCGTTTAATTTTTCAACGGCACCCGGTAGTTTTTTATTAAAGTAGTTGAAGAGTTTGGTTCTTTGTTCCTGTATATAAGTTCCGTGTTCCAGGCATTTTTTAGTCCAATATCCTATCTCGTCCCAGCCTCTGTTTTCTTCGGCGATCTTTTCCAAAATCTTGTTTCTCTGTCGCACCGCTTTTAAATATGCGGAGGTGTTTCTTTTGTAGTTCTTGTCTGTCTGAACAAGTATTGCGTCCATGTACCTTCTTCTTTCCGAGGGGGAACCGGTGATTATATTCAGGTCCTCAGGAGAGAACATTACGCTATTAAATATTCCTGAAAAGGACACCAGGGATTTCGGTACTTTATTTACTTTGGTTTTTTTAGAGGAGATGTTTGAGGAATCGTCGTTTTTTATAACCTGCATTTCAAGGAGGTATTTTCCTGAAGAGTTCTCAATGTCTGCTCCTGCTGTAGTGAACCGCGCGGTGTAATTGATCATATCCCTGTCGTATCTTGCCTTGATTGATTTACCTGTAGATAGGGCATAGATGGCCTCGAGGATATTTGTTTTTCCCGCCCCGTTCGGGCCGGTCAGGAGCACAATCTCGTGGTCAAGCGCAAGGCTTAATTTTTTATGATTTCTAAAGTTGTTTAGTCTTAACTCTAATATCTTCATTTGCTAATTGAGGGTTGGCAGTTAGGGCAAAAGTACGTACCCCGTCCCGATATTTTAATAAAACTTACTTTTCCGCCGCACACGGGGCATATATCTTTGGAATATATCTTGAAATGTTCCTGATACTTTCCTTCTTTACCCATCGGGTCAACGTACATTTTATCACTGAGAGTAGAGCCCCCAAGCTTAATACTTTCTTCCAGAACCGACCTTATTGCATCAAGTAATTGGGCGGTACTTTCTAACGGGATCTCATTTGTTTTTGTGAGGGGGTTTATTTTAGCGAGAAATAATGCGTCGGTTGCATAGATGTTTCCTATTCCCGAAATTACTTCCTGATCAAGAAGCGCATTTTTAATATTTGTCCTTTTAGCTTTAAGGTTTTCAAACAATTGTTGGGATGTTGTATTTTTATCCAAAGGCTCGGGGCCGTACCTGGCCTTTAGCTCCCCGACCTGTTTTGGACTTAGTACCGCGGCTTTTCCGAACACCCTCATATCGCTGAAGGTAAGTTTGACTCCGTCGTCAAAATGAAGGATTACTTTCACCCACTTTTCGTTACCGATCTTGTCGTTCCAGAGCAATAGCCTCCCCGTCATGGCCAGGTGAAACAATATGTAATTTCCACTTTCCAACTCCAAGAGTATGTTTTTGGCGACCCGTTTTACTGATAGGATTTTCTTTCCCGCAGCCACTTTTATGAAGATTTCAGTCGAAGGCAGAGCTTTATAATCCTTTGAAATCTGAACCTGAGCTATTTTTTTGCCTTTGAGATTTTTATTAAGTTGGGCAGCGATTGTTTGAGTCTCTGGAAGTTCAGGCATTTTCTTTTTGGTGTTCCGCCCATTTTTCTTCAATGAAAGCTTTCATCTCACTTTGGAAACGTTGTTTGGAAAATTTAGATACCGAATTTTTTATTGTCTCAGAATCAAATTTCTTATTTAATATCGCCTGTTCGAATTCTTTTATTTTCGTTTCAAGCTCTTCTACATTCTCACCTTCAAAAAACATCCCGCTCACGCCTTCTGTGACCGTTTCCAGATGTCCGCCGGATTTATGGGCCAGCACCGGTTTACCGTGTGCCATTGCTTCGACAGGAACAATACCGAAATCCTCATCTTTAACAGCGTTAATAATTCCCAGGCTTTCCTCCATAAGAGAGTGCTTTTCGCTCTCGCTTACTTTTCCCAGGAATTTTACGTTAGGTCCCGCCAGTTCTTTCAACCTTTCTTCTTCGCGCCCTGTGCCTGCAATCCAAAGCTCTGTCGGGATATTTTTGAACGCTTCGATAACAAGATCAATATTTTTATAGGCGGCAAGACGGCTTACTATCAGAAAGTAAGGCTTGGTATTTTTATCTTCGTGCGGACCATCTACGTTAATTTCTACGGGAGGGTATATAACTTGGGCGTCCCTTCCATAAAATTTTTTAATCCTCGAACGTACCTCTTCAGAATTGGCTATAAGATAATTAGGTCTTTGGGCGGCGGCGCGGTCCCACACCCTTAACAGGGAATCCAGAACTGTAACAAAAGGTTTGAAATACCATGCTGATCTTTTTGCGCTTTCGACCGAATATTTATATAAAAATCTCGGGGGTGTGTGAATGTAACTTATGTGCAGTTGGCCGGGTTTTGTTAGTACTCCCTTTGACCAGGCCGAAGAATCCGAAATAATAATGTCGTACTCACGGAGATCAAAGTTTTCAAAAACCAGCGGCATCAAAAAAGAAAGATACTTCGGAAATTTTTTAAAAAGGACGGTTTGAGGGCATATTATTTTCTGTCTGTTTATCACGTCCGAAATCCGTGATGGCTCGTACATACTCGTGTAGATAGGACTTTCGGGGTACAGTTCCAACATCGCTTCCAGGACCTTCTCGGCCCCGCCGTAATTGAGCAGATAGTCGTGAACAAAAGCTATTTTCGGCGGTCTCATCTTTGTATTATACAGGCTACTAAAACTTCTTGACTCGGTATCTAATTTATGAGTTCATTCTTGTATGAGAAAGGGTTTTGGAGCTTTATTTTTTATCATAGCCGTATTTTTTATAGCTGCTCCTTTTGCCTTTTACATCGCCAGTCTGAGAAACAATTCAGAAGTAAAAGGTGCCTCTACTCCGGGTTACTCCGAAGGTTTTTCCATAGTAGTTAACTCTTCACAGGGAACCTGGGATCTTTATCAATACGGATGTGCCGATCTTGACGAGTGCAGGAAGAGTTTATTCTCAGGAAAGAAAGTTTCTCTGACAAGCGGCGGAGCTGCCAAGTCTTATATTCTGCCTTTTGTTGCCGCTCCGGATTCTGAGGACATCGGTTACGTAAAATTCTTCATTAAACCGGGCTGGGGTTCCGCACAGAGAATTTTCTCAATCGATATGGGGTCTTTCCCGGGTATGGAAAAAGCGGAGTTTGAGGCAGAAGGAAAGAAAGTTAATGCCTTAATCATTCCCGTAAAGGCTTTTGAAGATTCCCATTTCACCGCCGGTTCCTTCTCGGATTAACTAAAGTATCGAATAATCCGCACCTTTCAGTTAAAATTACTTTTATGGAAGTGATAAAACGCGATTCTGCGTTGTGGCAGTATATGCCCGATGAAATAAGAGGGTTGCTCGAAGACGGCGAGCTTATATTGAACTTCGTTCACACACATCACCAGGAAGACAACATTTCCGATTACTCGTTCTTGGTCTTTCCTTTTGCAAAAGCCTACGAAGGATTTTTGAAAAGATTTTTTCTGGATATGAAATTAATATCCAAAGACGAATACTACAGCGACGATATAAGAATAGGGCGCATCTTGAACCCGAACTATATAAAAGAAAAGAGCAACGTATTTGAGAGGGTGTGCGGAAGAGGGAAAGAAGGCAGGGATGTAGCCAGAAAGCTTTGGCAGGTTTGGAAAAGAGGAAGAAATCTGGTTTTTCACTACTTTCCGCATAACTATAGAAGACTCGGTTACGAGGAAGCTTTGGATATTATAAACGACATCGTCGACGCCATGCACACGTCAGTTACGAAGTGTAGGATCTGATTTCCATTTTCAGTTATATAATGCAAGCATGAATGGTTCTGAGCCGAAAAAAGTTGCTGTAGGTATGAGCGGGGGAGTTGATTCTTCCGTAGCTGCTTTATTACTAAAAGAACAGGGGTACGAGGTGACCGGAGTGTTTATGCAGTGCTGGGACGTGTACGACGACGGGTGTGCCGCGGACGAGGATAAGGCATACGCTTTGCAAACCGCAATGGCGTTAGGTATCCCGTTTAAAACCTTGGATTTCCGTAAAGAATACAAAACAAGAGTAATAGACTATTTTTATGCGGAGTATGAGGCAGGCCGGACGCCCAACCCCGACGTAATGTGCAATAAAGAGATAAAGTTCGGAATTTTTTATGAATGGGCAATGAAAGAGGGTTTCGACTTTGTTGCCACGGGACACTATGCAGGTGTGGAAGAGAAGGAGGAGGAATTCAAACTTCTCAAAGGTGCCGATGAGGGCAAGGACCAGTCGTATTTTCTTTACCGTTTAGGACAGGAGCAACTCAAACATACACTTTTCCCGTTAGGGGAATTGCATAAACCGGAGGTAAGAAAACTCGCAAAAGACAAGATGCTTCCCTCATACAAGAGACCTGAAAGTATGGGAATTTGCTTTATCGGAGAAGTTGATATTAAAGAGTTCCTGAAACAAAGAATCGAAGAGAAAAAAGGCAAGGTTGTTACTTCTGCAGGTGAAGAGGTTGGTGACCATGATGGTGTTTCGTTTTTGACGATAGGGCAAAGGCACGGTTTCAGGCTAAAGAAGTATTTTGGAGATCCAATGTATGTAATTGCGAAGGATGCTGAGATGAACACTTTGACCGTAGGAACGCACGATGAGGCCTTAAGGGATACATTTGATGTGACGGATTTGAGTTGGGTTGGCCGGGACCCCCTTACAGCAGGTGATGAGATTTCTTGTGATCTGAGAATAAGACATCTGGGAAAACTGACACCTTGTGTGGTTAAAAAGTCCGGAGACGGATTTTTGGAGGTCAGGAATTCTTCCAGAGTATTCGGGGTGGCTCCGGGGCAGAGCGCAGTTTTTTACAAAGATAACGAGGTTTTAGGGGGAGGAATCATCGTTTAGGGTTTCGAACGAAGCACCGACGATACGGATTTTGTTGGTAATAAAGGCCGCGCCCACTTTTAGAACAAAACTTTTAGTTTCCTCCCAGTTTCCCGACGCATCTTCTGATTTATACAAAATATCAAATAGCCCCTGTTCATTTATTGTTACAGGTTGGTCATAGCTATTCCACGTGTTACCGCCGTCCAGAGAGTAGACGGTAAGGGCGCCGTTACCTGAAAATGATATTGTTGGAAAAATGTCCACGGTTCCTTCCACCGACTCGGGGGAAATATTTATTTGTGTGAAAATTATTTCCGGATCGTATTTTTCCCCGAAAGCTGCGAAATAACTGAAATGATTCAGCACCCCCTCAACAGTTTCTGAAACCGAATCGTAGCTACTGATTGTTTCTATCCAGGACGCTGCGGTGTCATCCCACCTGAATATTTTTATGGTTTCAGGAAGAAAGCCAATGAGAACTTCCGGCGAGATCGTGATTCTTGCTCTGACGACGGCCTCTGCTGCTGATATGTTTCCCAGCTGGTCGGCCAGATTGATTATGAACGCCGTACCGGGAACGTACTGCGATGTCGCAGTAGGAAAATCCCTCAGAGGCCTTGGTGCGTGTTCCAGAGTTAGCTGCAGGAAGTTTTTCCCTGCGTCATTTATTATTTCGATGACCTTATTTCCCAGTGTTAAAGTTCCGGTGTTTACCAGAGGTGTGCTTTGTTTGACAGTAGAAAGAGATTTCCACAGGTTTTTGCTGAAGGTTCCGGCGTGAGCTCCCAAAGAATCATTCCAGGAAAACTCTGACCACGGATCTGTGAGTTTCGAATAATCCCAACCAAAAGGATCGGTCCTTCCGTGCGGGTACTCATCCGAAAAAAGTCCATCACCGTCCGTGTCTGAAACGGTCTCAAAATGTAAATGAGGACCTGTTGTGCGCCCAGTTAAGCCAACTTTGCCTATTTCGTCCCTATTATTTACCCGGACAACAGTGTTACCTTGTACTAACGGGTTATTCTGCAAATGCATATAGATTGTTTGCGTCCCATTCCCGTGATCGATTTTAATGGTGTTTCCACAGTCTTTGCAGTAGTAATAACTCGCGTCTCCGCCCGCAGAGGCCAGGACAGAATCGCCGTATTCCGCATCAAAATCAATTCCGCTATGGGAACTGTAGTAAAGCGCGGGAATGCTTCCTTCCACACCGTCATACATTAGCGTAGTCCGGCTGTTCTCTCCGGGCTCATTTAAATAGCGGTAAGCCAGGAGAGGGTACTGGTGGTCGAAGTACGAGTTTATTTTTTCACTGAGATCCCATTCATTTAGAAGTTCCCATGGCGGATCGAGCAAAGGAAGATGCAGATAGCCGTCAACGGACTTTCTGAAGATTTTTCCGGAAGCGTTTAAAGCCACTAAGTTGTACGACGAGGGTTTATAGGCCTCAAGGTCCATTATATCTACCGGATTTTGCTCCGGCAGCGAGGTGCTTTCAGGATTTTTACCCCTCTCGAGGTCCGCGAGTACGTCATTTCCACTTACCGTGTATAGGTATTGTCCCTGAAAGAGAACCTTTCTTGACGTGCGGAGGCCCGGAATATCTTCTTTAGCCCAGTTTTCCCCGCCGTCCGGGGAAATAAATACTCCCTCGTACCCCGTACCTGAGGCCGCGATGTATTTGTTATTTTTCGTGAAAGAATAGATAGTAGCCCCAGCGAACACATCAAGGTCTACCCACGTCTCCCCACTATCCTTGCTCAGAAAAACGGAAGTCTTTGTCGAAGCGAGAACCGTCCTTTCGTGGCAAAATAGCGCGACTATTTCAGGTTCCTCAACCCACGGTTCTATCTTTTGAGACCAATTAACGCCGCCGTCCGGGGATACCATAAGGCCGTAATACCTTGTTCCCATGTAAATGTGATTCTCGCAGGCATCTACCGAGGTTATGTTATAAGCGGGCCCTAAATGTTCCCATTCAGAATAGGGGTAGCTACTGACGTATAGTCCGCCGGGGGTAGAAGTAGTGTAAAAGGCACCTGCGAAGAGTTCCCCGTTTTTATACTTAAGGACTTTAATACCTTTTCCCTGCAATCCGATTCTTGTCCAGTTACTTCCGCTGTCTCCGGATAGATATAAACCGTTGTAAGGGTTTAACCACATTCTGTCGTCGAATTCTCCCGCTATCAGTCCTTCGGGCGTAACCTCCACAGTCGCTATCTTATTAGAAGGTGCCGTAATGCTCTCCCAATCAGAAGCGGCTGCATTTCGAGATAGCAAAAGCGTCACTACAATAAGGAACATTCCTCTCCGCATATCGTCCAATATAAATGTGACGGGACAGTTTGAGTACAGAATAACTCCTACGGATATTAGAATTTTGTTATTTGGCTGTATAATAAGGCCGTGGATAAAAGGATGTTGATAGAAAAATTAAAAAGAAATAATTTAGGGCTCTCTGACGGGGAAATTGAGGGCATACTCTTTGTTTTGCTCTCAGGAGGCTCTCTGACTAAAACAACCGGACTCCCCAAAGAAACTCTCCGGGGCTTCAAAAAATCAATAGCATCCTATTTAAGTGACGCAAGCGGGGATGGGGCAGCCTTAACGGAAGAGGGAAAAGAAGAGCTCAGACATTTGGGATTAAGACCTTACCTGTGGTCCTTCGGGGATCTTATGCGCTGTGATAAGGGGACAATTGAAAAATTCACGTCAATCCGGGAAGAGTACAAAAAAAGAGCTTCTCGTGAACTGGACCAGTTCTATGCGCTGCCGGAAACCTCGGTAAAGAAGGCGCAGGTTATGATAGCGCGCGGAGAGTTTGTGGGTAAAAATATAGCTCTAATAGGAGACGACGATATGGTTTCTCTCGCACTAATTCTTCTGGAAGGCGGTTTTAGATCTCTTACCATTTTCGATATAGATAACGACCTTCTGACTTTTATTAAAACAAAAACAGCTAGTATGGGTATAGATAATGTCCATACTGTTCACTATGACTGCAGAGACGAGCTTAAAGACGAGTACAGTGGCCGGTTTGACGTGGTACTTACGGACCCTCCTTACACCCGCTACGGTGCCGAACTTTTCCTGGAAAGAGCCTTGGAGATGGTTGGGGGTGGGGCGTCGTCTGACAGAAAAATATTCTTTTTCTACGGAAACAGTTCCAGAACTCCGGAAAAGTTTTTGAAAATTCAGGAAATTATAGGCAGAACCAACCTTGTAATAGAGGATAAGATCAGCAATTTTGCACATTATGCAGGTGCGGAATCTATCGGATCCGCGAGCTCACTTTATATATTAAAAACTCTTCCTTCTACCACTGTATATAAAGGTATAAGGAAAAACCGCAAAATCTACACTTACGAGACAGAGAAGGAAGAAAGATTTCCTTTCGTGGACCACGTAGTTTTAAAAGTATTCGGAGTTTCTACTTTGCTGCTGGAGAGTAAGAGAAAAATGCTTGGTCTGCTTAATGATTTTTGCCGTACACACAGACTAAGAGTAGTGGATACCAAGATAACCGAGTTTAAAGGAAAGGGTTTTACATTTGTGTACGTGCTGTCTAATTCCAATCTTACCGTCCATACCTGGCCAGAGCACAACGCTCTTCATGTAGATTTAATTACGTGCTCACCGATTTTTGATAAACCGTCCTTACCAAAGACTATCTCGGAGCTATTTTCTACTGACGCGGTCGAGGTAAATTTCGTAGAGTAAAAGAATCTCCGCAGGGTTTTTTTATAACGCCTACGGAGAATTTGTTGCTAAACATGGACCAATTCAATCTGTTTGACCGGGAACAATTCGATTTTTGTCATTTCCTCTCCACGGGTAGAATTCCAGGCTGCTCCGCAGTATTTGACCACGGCCACACACCCAAATTCTTTATTAACCCGCCTCCTAAGATCGTCGTTTTTTAGTTCCCTTCCCTCGATGATGCTTTCATGCTGAGGGATTTCGTCGAAATAACAAGGATACTCTTGGCCTCCGCACGCAACTAAGACAAGCATTTTTCTCTCCTTTTCCAGTAGAATGCTTACTAAATCGTTTAGAAAACTGTAGCACAATATTGACAACTAATTAATATATTGCTATTTGTACTTTGCTAGTGTATCCTTTCTTCCGCGCACAATGATGTGTTTATATTGTTGTCGCCGTACTTTGAAATCCGAAGAGCTTTCAAGAACTTTAAGGCAAGAAGAACGCAAAATTCCTTTTTTTAACTAAGAATTTGATCCTGGTTCAGG
>Ga0209518_1000859_pt1 | contig 37194 bp, 38 predicted proteins | sample RifGroB1_FD_183993 | JGI IMG/M metagenome (GOLD analysis project Ga0209518, IMG submission 183993) | Groundwater microbial communities from Rifle, Colorado, USA - Groundwater B1 (SPAdes) (version 2) | ecosystem: Environmental > Aquatic > Deep subsurface > Groundwater | place: Rifle, Colorado...
TTTATTCTTTCACAGCAATTCTCTTGTTGGTGTAACTTTTGATGAACTCAAAGAAGGTGATGCTGTTTCTTTTGAAACAGAGGAATCACCAAAGGGATTGAATGCTGTAAACGTACAGCGCGCATAGTATTCTTTCAAAAAATAAAAAGCCCCTTATGGGGCTTTTTATTTTGTTTATTTGTATGGATTATTTTACTAACCTTGATAAACGAGACTTCTTGCGAGCGGCATTGTTCTCCTTTATAACATTCTTTTGCGCTGCTTTATCTATTATAGCAAAAGCGGAACTTAACATTTTAATGGCTTCGTTTTTGTCTGTTTTAGAGATTTTCTCAATTTTCTTGATTATTTCTTTCATTGAACGCTTACGGCTGTCATTAAAAGCTTTCTTGCGCAGAGAGCCTCGAATTGCTTTTTTAGCTGATTGTGTAATTGGCATACGGATAACATAGCAAAGAATCCTAAAAAACACAAATATGCTATGATTAATCTATGATCGGAAGCATAAAGGGGAAAATAATACTGAAAGCAGAAAAATTCTTGATAGTCGAAGTTTCTGGGGTTGGTTATAAAATAAATGTGTCGCCTGATACCTTGTCCAAAGTAGACGCTCTTCGGCTTCGTTCGGGGCAAAATGACGTTTCTGTGTTATTTTGGGTTCATACTCACGTGCGCGAAGACGCGCTAGGTTTGTATGGATTTTTAGAATATCAAGAATTAGAATTTTTTGAAATGCTCATAGGTGTGTCCGGCATCGGACCAAAAGGAGCGCTTTCTATTTTAGGAATTACTTCAATCGAAACTTTAAGGAAAGCTATAGGCACAGGCGATATATCGTATCTGACAAAAATATCTGGCATTGGTAAGAAGACCGCAGAGAAGATTATTATTGAACTGCGGGATAAGATGGGAGATAAAATAAATGAGAAAAATGAAAGTGATTCACTTCAAGCAGAGCTTGACGTTCTGGAAGCGCTAAAATCTTTGGGTTATTCTCAAAACCAAGCGCGGGAAGCTTTGAAAAAAGTCAGCCCGGAAAGTAATACAAATACAAAAATCAGGGAAGCATTGAAGATACTTTCCGGGAAATGATACGAATATACTAATGTAACGAATGATACGAATGACTACCAATAATAAGGTAAGTGAAAAAGTTTTGCATCCCGAATTGTCCTACAAAATTACTGGAATATTATTTGATGTTCATAATGAATTAGGTCCGTATGCTAGAGAAAAACAATATGGAGATTTAATAGAAGAAAAATTAAAAGAATCTAAAATCTTTTACGAAAGAGAGCCGAGTATTGGGGACAGTGGTAATATTTTAGATTTTATTGTGGATAAAAAGATAATTTTAGAATTAAAAGCTGTAAGAATCTTAACTAGGGAGCATTATAGGCAAATACAGAATTACCTTCAACATACTAAGCTAGATCTAGGTTTGTTGGTAAATTTTAGAAATAAATATGTAAAACCATCTAGAATTATTCGTATCCATTCGTAGATTAGTATTATTAGTATATTCGTATGTTTATCTAAAAATATGCCAGAATTACCAGAAGTTGAAACTACCACAAAGGGTCTAAGAAGAACAATAACAGGCCTAACAATTAGAGACGTCTGGACTGATTTAAATACAAAAGATAAACGCCAGAATGATACGATAGCTAATCCAAAATATTTCAAAGTTTTTAGAAAAGAAATTCTAAATAAAAAAATTGTATCAGTAGAAAGAAGGGCAAAGAATATTCTAGTAAATTTGAGCAATAAAAAAACGATACTGGTTCATCTGAAAATGACTGGGCATTTGCTTTATGGAAAATACAAATTTTTAAAAAATAAATGGATACCAGTAAAAAATGGGCCATTACACGACCCCTATAACAGATTTGTGCATGTAACTTTCGTTCTTTCAAAAAATAAACACTTAGCTTTTTCAGACGCTCGTAAATTTGGGAAAATTACCTTATTAGATACAAAAAATATGCACGACAGCAAGCATTTAAAAAATATCGGGCCAGAACCGCTTGATAAAAAATTCACATTAAATAATCTAAGACAAAGATTGAACTTATGTATGAACAAAAAAATAAAAACGGCCTTGATGGATCAAGCTATAATTGCCGGCATTGGAAACATTTATTCGGATGAAATACTCTGGCGCGCAGGCATACATCCGGAAAGAAAAGTCTCGAAGGTTGCAGAATCGGAACTCAAATTAATGTTCAAGGCGATAAAAGAAACTCTTACTAAGGGCATAGATTTTGGCGGAGATTCAATGTCGGACTATCGAAATATTGAAGGTTTGCCGGGGAAATTCCAAATGCATCATGAAACTTACAGACGTACGGGAGAAAGATGTAGAAAGAAAAATTGTAAAGGCATAATCCAAAGAAAAATGATAAACGGCCGAAGCGCGCATTTTTGCTCTATACATCAAAGATAGAAATAAAGAATAAGATTTTTGCCGGTACGGATTTTTTGAAGCTTAAAAAATCCTGAAGTTTTCGCTCCGTCGAGCTCAAAACCCCTTAAAAACCTTATTTTTTATTTCTTAGTTCGGGGTTCTGTAATTTTATAGACTTGGGAGCGCGACGGCGCGAGCACGAGGAATTTTTTAGTAAAAAAATATCCGTGCTCTAAAATCACAGAACTCCGAAAAGAACCACCCCCAGCGCCACGGAAACATTTAACGATTCTTTTTTCCCTCGCATCGGAATTTCAGCGATTATATCGCACTTTTCTAAAATATTTTTCGGTATGCCGCCTATTTCGCTACCCACTATAAAAACCAATCCCTCTTTCCAACCATAAATTGGTCCGCCTCTGGCGGAAACTTTTTTATAATCAATGGATTTTTTATCTTGCTCAATGGCTATAATAAAATATTTTTCCTTTTGAAATCTTGCAAGAAGCGGAAAAATATTTTTCTTTTGTTCCCACAACATAAACTTCTCCGCGCCAAGAGCGGACTTGGCTAAATCTTTGCGGACTCTTCCGAAACGATCAAGAGGGCAGGGCGTATAGCCAGTCAGATAAATTTTGTCCATCCCCGCCGCATCGGCAGTACGAAACATTGCGCCGACATTTTCCACGCTTCGGATGTTATGCAATATTAAAATATTTTCTCGATTTTTCGTTATTGTTTTGTTTCTAAAATTATTTATCGCTGGAATAACTTAGCTCTAAAACATCATTATAAGCTTTTACCACGATATGATAAGCCAATGCGGAACTTATTATTGTAAACAACAAAAAGTACACTAATGTTTTATTAATTCTATGCATACTGGTATTTTAGCATTTTGGAATGATTTTGTAACCAGAAGCATCTTTTGCTGAATACCCCGTATTTTGTGCGCCCGCTCGGGATCGAACCGAGGACCTTATCCTTAAAAGGGATCTGCTCTACCAACTGAGCTACGGGCGCATATCTTGTTTAAAGATAAAATATATACAAAATAAGGCTAAAAATCAAGACAGAAACATCTAAAAAGCTTCCAGTAAAAATTTTTCAAAAACGGCTTCGGCATCTTGGCTTTCCTTGCGGGCCTGCGGTAAAAGATAGCTAAGGCGAGAGGTATAATTTTTAAGTTTAAATTCGGAGAATTTACGGAAATTTTTTTTCATTATCATATCTTTAATCTTCCAGAAAAGAACTCCGATAAGCTCTTCCATCCCTACTCCCTTATCTACAGCTTCCCGAAAATAAATCCAAAGATTCAATTTATTTTTCTGTTCAAAAGCATTTGCCACTAAAAAATTGTCAAATTTTTCTTTCTTTTCTTTAGGCAATTCAAATATATTAACGAAGGGCGCAGTTTGCCTGTCGTCAGGCAAAGATTTTTTGAAAGCATCTAATATGGATTTATTTAATTTACTTTCTAGAAAGATGAAAGAATTAGCCGATTTTTCCATTAATTCCAATTTATTTAAAATAAAATCTCTTGTTTCTTCATATTCAAAAAAGTTCTGAAAAACTACCGCAGATAAAACAGAAAAAAGGCTCGCGCCGGAATAAAAACTTTCTGTTTGAGTCGGATCAAAACTATTTCTGTTTATATAAAAAATTTCCGTGCTAACTGGTATAGATTTTATGAATTTTTCATAATTGAAAAGCTTATTTTTAACATCATCGCCCAAAAAAAGATATATCATAAAAATTTCCGATTTGATATCGAGTTAAAGTTTGACCGATCGTTTATATTCAAGATAGGGCGCGCCGTATTTCTCCGCAAGCACCGTTTCTTGTTTATCTAAAAAAGTAAATCTGGTAATTAGAAAAGAAATAAGCGTGAATAAAACCACAAAAACAGCATTTGCTATAATTCCAAACCCCAACATCAAAAAGAAAAGTCCCCAATGTGTCGGGCTTCGAGTGTAACAATATGGTCCTTTGCAAAAAGTTTCTTTGCTAATATTTTTTGTGTCCAAATTTCGCGAAGTCTTCTGCGCCCAAAGAATTAAAAAACTTGCAAACACTAAGAGAGCAACGCCCACCGGAACCATAACGAGATTTGTAAAGATTTTAATCCTAAAAATAAAATCAAGGAAAACACTGGCTAAAAATAAAATGAAATATAAAGTGTACGAATGCGCCAAAATCCAGTGCACCTTGCTTCTGTGGAGAATTTCTTTACTTGAGGCTTGTTTTGTTTTATTATAATTTTCCACTTTTGTATTATATCATAAAAACTTTATTTCACTTCTCCGAAATTATCTCCATAACCGGAATGAACTTCAAGCGGAATCTCGGTTTTGTAATGTATATATGACCTCTCCAGTACACTTCTCATAGCATTTTTTATTATCTTATCGGCTTCCAATAACACACCTTCTTCTACTTCATAAACCAGCTCATCGTGTATTTGAAGCACAAGATGAACTTGATCTAACAGCCTCGTTTTTTTCAAGTCTTCTTCTATATACCTAATGGCGAGCTTGATGATATCCGCTGTAGCTGTTCCTTGAATTGGCGCGTTCGTTGCAGTGCGCTCGGCCATATTTTTTAAAAACGGAATTTTAGAATTTATGTTTGGAAAATATCTTCGGCGGCCAAATAGTGTTTCTGTAAAGGAATTTTTCAGCGCAAATTTTTTAACTTCTTCTAAATAATCCCGCACTCCGGAAAATTGATTGAAATAATTATCGTAAAACTTTTGCGCCTCCTCGCGCGTGCCTCCAAGATTTTTTCGCAAAGCAGAAACTCCCATACCATAAATAATTCCGAAGTTTATCACTTTAGCCTTGCGACGCATTTCACTGTCTACTTTATCTATCGGCGCGCCAAAAACAAAAGAGGCGACTCCCGAGTGAATATCTTTTCTGTCTCGGAAAATCTGGGTCATCTTTTTATCGCCCGAAAGTATCGCGGCGACCCGTAATTCAATCTGGCTGTAATCAAAAGCGAGCAATTTAGAGCCTTTTTGGGCTATAAATCCGCCTCGAATCCTTTTTCCTAATTCCGTTTTTATCGGCAAGTTCTGCAGATTGGGATCCTGGGAAGAAAATCTTCCAGTTGTTGTGCCATTTTGCAGGAACTTTGCGTGCAATCTTCCATCTCCACCCGCCATTTTTGGAATTACATCAATATAAGTAGAAAGCAATTTTTGTAATTCTCGGTAAGCAAGTATTTCTTTTATAATCGGATTTTCATCCCCTAATTCTTCTAATACCGAAACTTTAGTGGAAAAAGAACCTTGCCTGCCGGTGGGCAGGCGCTTGCGTTTTTGATTGGATTTCATACCCATTTTACCAAAAAGCACTTCACCCAATTGTTTTGGAGAATTTATATTGAACTCTGTTCCTGAAATTTTATATATTTTTTGCGTAAGCCTGTCCAATTCTTTATGATATTCAATCGATAAATTTTCAAAATACTTCTTATCTATTAAAATTCCATAATCCTCCATTTTTTTAACTATATGCATTATCGGACGCTCTATTTCTTCATAAACTTTTTCCAGTTTTTTCTCTTTTAGGGTCTTAAAAATCCGCTCATAGGCAGTGTCAAACGAATCGGCATCTGCCAGTCTCGCCGAGCTCGCCTCGTGTCGAAGCGGGTCTAGACGGGCAAACATCAAAATGTCCGACAAGTTTGGATTGCTTATGTCCGAATTTATCAGCCAAAGAGCAATACTGGCTTCTTGAAGCTTTACAGAAGAAGGCGAGCCTAGAAGATTTTCGAGCTGGTCTGGTTGAGCCTGCTCTTTTGAAGAATCCTGTACAGGCGACCCGAGGACTTGAGAAAATTTTACTGGGCTCGCCGAATTATTTGCAAAAAAATTCTTTAATCGCGAAAACAAACTTCTAAATTCAAACTGTATAAAAAGCTGTTCTATTTTTTTAAAATCAGCTAGTTCCCAAAAGGTCTTATTTGGTAATACAAAGCTTATTGGCGCATCAGTTCTGATTTTAGCTAAAGTTTTTGAAAAAAGAGCTTCTTCCTCATTATCTTTTAACAACTTTATTATGCGATCCGAAAAACCTAATTTCTTAAATGCATCTTCCCCGCCCTTGGAAGATATTTTTTTGTAAATCTCTGGGATAGTGCAAAAGGTTTCAATTAAAATAGTGGCGCTTTTTTCTCCTATACCCTTGATGCCAACAATATTATCCGACGAATCGCCGCGCAAACCCTTATAATCTGGTAAAAATTTCGGCTTAAAATGAAAACGGCTTATAACTGCATCTTCATCATACAAAATAGTTTCATTAATCCCCTTCTTGAGAGTATATACTTGAACTTTTTTGTCGTCTATTAACTGCATCGTATCCATATCGCCGGACGCAATAATTATATTTATATTTTTATCTTTTTTATATTTCTCGCATATCGTTCCCAAAACATCGTCTGCTTCAAAACCTGGGCTGTCGTACACAGGGATATTAAAAGCCTCGAAGATTGCGCGAGAATTTTTTAATTGCAGGATTAAACCATCGTCAGCCTTAGCCCTGCCTGCTTTATAACCGTCATAGGCAATGTGCCTGAATGTTTTTCCGGGCAAATCATAACAAGCAACAATATAATCCGGCTTTAAATCAGTGACTATTTTCATCAACATACTTGAGAGACCGTATAATGCTCCCGTAGGCTCCCCTTTTGAGGATAAAAATTCCGGCAACGCATGAAAAGCGCGATGTATTATGGCGTGAGCATCCAACAAAACTAATGTTTTTGGGCTCTTGGACATTATGTAAATTATATCATTTAATATACAATATATAAGTAATGGCCTTATTTGATGAAGAAAAACAAAATAAACAGGTTTATGACTTGCATAAACAGGAAGAAGAACAGTTGGTGGCGAGTTTGGCAGAGTCAAAATACGGTCTTCCTTACATCGATCTGTATCGTATAAGCATAGATAACGAAGCGCTTAGAGCAATATCGGAGGCCGATGCCACAAAAATGAAAGTCGCGCCGTTTAAGCTTTTTGGGAAAAATATTTTTATAGCTGTACGCGCCCCAAATCCAGAGTTATTGGAAAATATTAAGGATAGTATGGAAAAAAAGAATTTGGTGCCAACTTTTTATATGGCTTCGATTGCAAGTTTAAATAAAGTCTGGGAAAGATACAAGGAAATTTCAATGGCTGAAAGTTCAAAAGTTGGAGGTTTGGATATCTCTCTTGAAATTTTGAGAAATACGGAAAAAAATATTGAGCATATGCAAGATATTGCGAAATTGGTAGTAGAAACGCTGGAAGGAAATAAAATTCACAAAATTTCTCGGCTGCTTGAAATAATTTTGGCCGGCGCAATCGCCATAAAGGCCTCGGACATACATATAGAACCGGAGAAAGACAGAGGCAGGCTGCGGTTGCGTCTTGATGGAGTTCTCCAGGATATAAACTTTTTCGGACTTGATATATACCGCCTGCTTAATTCACGTATAAAACTTCTTTCTGGAATGAAATTGACTTCCAAAATCGCGCAAGATGGACGTTTTAGCATTATGGAAGAAAAAGAAGAGATAAATATTCGTACCTCTCTTATACCTGGCACATATGGTGAATCAATAGTTATGCGTATTTTGGATCCAAAATCTATTCAGGTAAAATTTGAGGATTTAGGGATAGAATCCCACCTCCTCTCTGTGATAGAACAAGAAATTGCAAAACCAAACGGTTTGATTTTAGTCACTGGTCCGACTGGCTCTGGAAAAACGACCACTCTTTATGCTTTTTTAAGAAAGATTTATTCTCCGGAAATAAAAATGATAACTATCGAAGACCCAATAGAATATCATTTAATTGGCATAACTCAAACTCAAACAAATGATAAAAGGGGTTATACTTTTGTTGAGGGTTTGCGCTCTGCGCTTCGCCAAGACCCAGACGTGGTAATGGTCGGAGAAATTCGAGACAAAGAAACCGCTGAAACAGCTGTGCAATCAGCCCTTACCGGTCATATAGTTTTTTCTACTTTGCATACCAATAATGCAGCTGGAGTTGTTCCCCGTTTGATTGATTTAGGAGTAAATCCTAAAATTTTAGTGTCAGCGTTATCTCTTTCTATCGCTCAGCGTTTGGTCCGCAAATTATGCAAATTTTGCAAAAAAGAAAACGCCCCAACAGAAGAACAAACCAAAACTATAAAATTGGTCTTGGACAGTATTAAGGAAGAAGGCAAAGATCTTTCAAAATATAATGTAAAAATTGATGAATCTTTTAAGATTTTTTCTCCTGTTGGTTGTGAAAAATGCAACAAAATCGGCTATACCGGGCGAATAGGCATCTTTGAAGCCATTAAAACTAACGAAGCAATAGAAAAAATAATTCCGGAAAATCCCAGCGAGCACGAAATCAAAAAAGTTGCGCGCGCTCAAAGCATACTCTCAATGCGCCAAGACGGTATAGTAAAAATCCTAAACGGAATTACATCGCTTGAAGAAGTACAGAGCGTAGTAGATTTAAATGAGGAATAAAAATTAAAAAATATGGATAAAAAAGAAAGAGAAAAAATAATAACCTGGGTTGTTTGTGGGATATTAATTTTAGTTAATTGTGATTAATTGTGAGGCAAGACCTCACAATTCTTTATTAAAATTAAACCAATCTAAAATTTCAGTATCAAAATCTTTTGCATCTGAAAAATAATTTGGAAATGGATTTTTATTGATAATAATACTCTGTTCCCTGTTGCTATTTTTATAATCAAGATAGCTTGAAAAAATATATCCCCTCAGAAAATCCAGAGCTTCAATTTTATTTTTTATACCCAACTCTTTCCATTTGGGTTTTATCAATTTGATTGGGTTTAAATGAATGTAGGAAAAAATATATTTCAAATATCGGTCATTATCTAGATGCTGAGACTTGAATTTTCCTTCAAATAAACCACCAGTTCTTTTATATTTTTGATTATAATACATAACATACGCTGTTGTTAATTTTTGCATAAACTTACTGATTCCCCCTTCTTTTTTTGGAGTAATTAAAATGTGAAAGTGGTTAGGCATAAGAACATACGCACCAATGTCTACAAGCGTATCCTCTCGTTCAAAGTCATATATATGTTTATCTTTTAAAAGATTGAAGAAGTTAAAACTATTTTTGGAGTTGGCTAAAAATAGTAAATTTACAAAACGTTCAAAGTCACTCTTGTGATTAAAGATTTTCTGTTTACTATTGCCTCGGTTGTAAAGATGGTAGAATTCACCTTCTACAAGTTCTACTTTTCTCATAGACATATCCAAAGTATAACAAATATGTGAGTTGTGAGGCAAGACCTCACAATTTATGAGGAGAAAAAAGAAATAAAAGAGGGTTGCAGCTATTTAGAATTATGCTAAAGTAAGAGAGAATAAAGAGCAAGGGCTATCCCGCCTAAAAAGCTAGTCCTTCCAGACAGGGAGGTGAATTATCCCTGCTAATAGTCCTTCGCAAGCTTGTTTCCCACACAAGGTTCATGCGAGTTTGCGCTCTTTTTGTCCCGAAGTTGGCCCGCCAACCTCTTCGGGATTTTTATATTTGCTTCGTTTTATATTTAGTTATGATTCCATCTTTCCCTTAAAAACACATTTGGTGGGACCGGTAAGCCAGATGTCTTTAGGGGAACCATTTCTGTTTTCCCCGGACTCTAAAATTAAATTTCCACCGGGAAATTCTAAAGTTATTTGTTTAATATTTTTATCTTCTTTTTTTAATATCGCATACACAGCGCAAGCCCCAGAGCCACAGGAAAGAGTAGTCCTAGAGCCACGTTCCCAAACTTTTACTCTAAAATGATCATAGGCAATTTTTTCCACTAATTCTATATTTATTTTATTTGGAAAATGAGAATCATTTTCTATTTTCGGACCAATTAGTGATATATCAACCTCATTTATATTTTTCACCATCCCTACCGCATGCGGATTTCCCATAGAGACAAATTCAAATAAAATATTTTCAAGCATAAGCGGAATATTGGGAAAATCAGGATGAGAGAATGCCGGCGCTCCCATATTCACAGAAAAACTTCCATCAGCATTGCATATCACTTTTTTTATTCCAGTCCTTGTGTCAATTGACAGTTCTTGCGGCTTAGATTTTGTTTGTTCCATAAAAAATTTAGCCACGCATCTTACTCCGTTGCCGCACATTTCTGCCGCAGTTCCGTCAGCATTGTAATAATTCATAAAACAATCTGCTTTATCGGAAGATTCAAGAAGTATTAAACCGTCAGCGCCTATGCCGAAATGTCTATCGCATAAAAGTTTTATTTTATTTACATCTATAACGCTAGAATTCTTCTTAAGATTATCAATCATAATAAAATCATTTCCGGCGCCGTGATATTTGTAAAATTCTTTCATAGTTTAGTACGAGTCCGGCTTATATATCCTTTTTTGACTAATAATTCAGCGTTTAATATGCTGCCGCCAGCCGCCCCTCGGATGGTATTGTGCGATAATGCAACGCATTTCCAGCCTAGCACAGAGTCCTTTCTGATGCGACCAACACTAATTCCCATACCATTATGCAAGTTTCTATCAAGCCGTGTTTGCGGCCGATCGCTTTCTTTAAAATATGTTAGAAACGGTCTTGAAGCAGAAGGCAAATTTAATTTATCTAAAGAGTTTTTGAAATTTTTTAAGGCCTTAATAAGCTGTTCTTTAGAAGTATTTTTTGCAAATTTTACATTAATTGCGGCCAGATGGCCATCGGTAATAGGAACCCTTACGCAATTTGCCGAAATTGTCGGTATATTTTTTAAAATAAATTCATCTTTTTTGATATCTCCAAAAATTTTCGATGGTTCTTTTTCAGATTTTTCTTCTTCGCCAGCTATATAAGGTATGACATTATCAATCATCTCGGGCCAACTTTTAAAAGTTTTACCTGCGCCGGAAATTGCTTGATAGGTTGAAACAATCACCTTTTGTGGATTGAACTTTTTCCAGACGGCAAGCAAAGGAACATAAGATTGAATAGAACAATTTGGCTTGGTAATAATAAAACCTGTTGTCCATCCACGCTTTTTTCTTTGTATCGGAATGATATCAAGGTGGTGCGGATTGATTTCCGGCATAATCATTGGCACATCTTTAGTCCAACGATGAGCTGAATTGTTAGAAACAACTGGTAACCCCCGCTCTGCATAAGATTCTTCTATCTTTTTAATAAAATCTTTGTCAGCTTCTATGGCAGAGAAAACAAAACTGCATTTTTTAGAAATAATCTCAATATCATCTTCTATAGAATAAACAACAAGAGAACCTATTTTTTTTCCTTTAGACCTTTTAGAAGCTGCAACAACGGTTACTTTAAACCAAGGATGATTTTTTAATAGAGATATAAGTCGTTGTCCGACCATACCCGTTGCCCCCAATATTCCCACTTTAATTTTATTATTTTTTTCCATTGCTTATTTTAGTGCCGCTTCCCATTGGATTAAAAGTATTTTTGACGTATATAGGTATGTTCTTTAATATGGCAGGTCTTATGGTTTTAGGATGAATAACTTTCGCGCCATTATATGCCATTTCCTCCGCTTTTTCGTAGGTTATTTCTGGAATGAGAAGCGCATTTTTCATCTTTTTGGGATCTTCCGTCATAATACCATCAACATCAGTCCATATTTCAATCACAGATGCGTCTAGAGCCGCACCCGCTAAAGAAGCAGTGTAATCAGAACCGCCCCGTCCCAGAGTAGTTGTTATCCCGTTCTTTGTCGATGCCATAAATCCGCCCATAATAGAGAGAGTCTTCCCTTTAAAACAATCTGACATAAGCTTATAAGATTTTTCTAGATCCACGTTTGCACTGCCGAAATTGTCATCAGTTTTAATAACTGCCCGAGAATCCACAAATTCACACGGAATTCCTCGGCTTTTTATGCCATTGCCTATTATAAAAGATGACAGTTGTTCTCCGAAACTCATAACAGCATCCAAGGCAGAGAGAGAAAGTTCTTGCGCTGAAAAAATATTTTTTGTTATTTCTTCCAATTCGCTGTATTTTTTATTTATTTCCCGCAATACCCTTTCTTGATTTTTTGAATCAATTAATTCTTTAATAGCTTGATTGTGTCTCCCGCAGATAGCCTTGAAAATTATTTTATATTTAAGATCTTTTTTAGAGGCAAGATTTGCAAGCATTATAAGATCATCGGTAATACCACTCAAAGCAGACACAACTATAACTATATTGTCCCCTCCTTTTTTTGAGTCTAGTATTATATCAATAACCTTATTAATGTTAGAAGCATGGGCCACTGATGTGCCGCCAAATTTCATGACTTTCATAATTTTAAATTCTTTTGAATACTTTTCATCGCTTTTTTTACATTTCGCGCGTCTCCAAATGCACTGAAGCGAACATAACCTTCCCCCTGCGCTCCGAATCCAGAGCCTGGAGTTACAACCACATGCGCTTCTTCTAAAAGTTTATTAAAAAATTCCCAAGAACTTAAATTGGACGGGGTTTTCACCCAAACATATGGGGCATGTTCTCCACCAAAAACCTTAAAGCCAAGTTTGGAAAGACCTTTTTTTATTATAGCTGCATTGTTCATATAGTAAGCAATTAAAATTTTTTTACTTTCTTTTTGACCGGCAGTTGATAATGCCGCCAAAGCGCCTTCCTGCGCAATGTTGCATGCTCCATTAAACATAGTACCTTGACGTCTACTCCAAAGACTATTAATCTTGCCTTTTTTTGTCCCTTCTATAACCAAATCCATAGGCACGACAGTCCAACCGAGACGAACACCTGTAAAACCTGACCACTTAGAAAAACTGTTAATCTCGATGGCGCATTTTTTAGCCTTTTTTATTTCATAAATACTTTTGGGAAAAGATTTGTCGGAAATATATTCAACATAAGCAGCGTCAAAAATAATAACTGCTTTATTTTTTAGCGCATAATCAACAAAAGCTTTCAGTTGTTTTTTGGTAGCCACAGCGCCTGTAGGATTATTGGGGTTGCAAAGATAAATTATATCCACTTTTTGTTTGGGTGGGTCAGGAATAAAACCATTTTTTTCATTACATTCCATATATACCAAATCTTGATATTTTCCATCAATAAATTTACCTGTCCTGCCAGCAATAACGGTACTATCTAAATAAGCCGGGTATACCGGATCCGCGATTGCCACAATATTATCCAGCCCAAAAATTGATTGAATGTTCGCTAAATCCGTTTTGGCTCCATCGTTGATAAAAATTTCTTTTGCCTTCAAATTAATACTTTTTGTTTTATAAAAACCTATAAAAGCATTTAGCAACCTTATATTGCCTTCTTTGCCTTCTGCGTCTTGATAGCCTATATATGTTTTTACATTAGCAAGTCTTTTCACCCCTTTTTGTAATCCCCTAATAATAGTTGGTGTTAAGGGTCTAGTCGTGTCACCGACGCCAAGTCGCATAACCTCCATACCTGGATTCTTTTCTATAAAATTTTTCGTACGTCTAGCAATCTCTCCGAATAAATACCCACCTTGTAATTTGTTGTAATTTTCATTAATCGTGGCCATTTCTTTTTATTTAATTTAAATTAATTTTAACCCTCTCAAGATTTTTTGAATCAGAGTTCTATTCTTATCTTCAATAAAAGTTAGTGGCAATCTTAAGCTCTCTGAAATGATTCCCATCATAGATAAAGCGGTTTTAACGGGAATCGGATTAGACTCGATGAAATTAATATTCATCAATTCAAGCATGGCATAATGCAATTTTTTTGCTTCCCTGAAATTATTTTCGAGAGCAAAGTGGATCATATCGGAAAATAATTTCGGAACTTCATTGCAAACGACCGAAATACAGCCTTTACCCCCAAGAGCAATAAGCGGCAATGCTATGGCATCGTCACCGGCTAACACGACAAAATCTTTCGGGCCGTTTTTTGTCACTTCATTGATAATTTCCATCATTTGATTCAAAGATCCTGAAGCTTCTTTGACGGCTACGACTGCCGGCACCTCTCGGGCAATTCGCACAATAACCGAAGGTATTATATTAGACCCAGTTCGTCCCGGAACATTATAAAGAATAATGGGCATATCAACGGCTTTGGCAATTTCTTTGTAGTGAAGAACAAGTCCATTGGGCGTCGGTTTATTATAATAAGGAGTCACATGCAGTAAAGCATCAGCTCCGGCAGATTTTGCGAGATGAGAAAAATTAATTGCCTTCTTGGTGTCATTTGAACCCGCTCCGGCAATTACTGGAACTTTTCCAGAAACTTTTTTAACTACTGTCCTGACGACAGCAACGTACTCCTCATCATTTAATGTAGCCGCTTCTCCTGTCGAACCAGCCACAACTATACCATCAACTCCGCCATCTAACTGATACGCCACCAATTTCTCCAGCGCTGGCAAATCCAAATCTCCATTTTTTTTGAATGGCGTAACTATTGCCGGAATTGAACCAAAAAATTTTATATTTTTCATATTATGTCTTCAAAACTATACATCCCCTTCTTATTTTTAATAAACTCCACCGCGACCAAAGCGCCTTTAGCAAACCCCGCTCTATTATACGCTTGGTGTGACAATGTTATACCGTCAGCATTGCTGTCAAATACAACCTCATGAAAACCGGGATTTCTCCCAGCCCGAATTGAAGTAAAATGTAATCCATTAACCTTGCCTGCAATTTTTAAAGCAGTGCCGGAAGGACTATCCAATTTTGCTTTATGATGAATTTCTAATCCATAAACATCATACTCGGGAAACTTAGCAAAAAGTTTCGCAGAGAAATCTATCATTTTGAAAAAAATATTAGCCCCGACTGAAAAATTCGAACTATATATTAAACCTATTTGATATTTATCAACTAGCGCTTTTACTTTATCTAAATGGTCATACCAACCGGTAGTGCCGATGACTAAATTTTTGCCCAGCTTGGCTATCGTTTCTATATTTTTTATCACTACGTCTTTGGATGTGAAATCTATCGCAATGTCCGCTTTTTTAATTCCTTTTATATCCAGTTCGTCATTTATATTTTTAAAGCTGACTGAAACTACTTCAAAATTTTCGGACTCGTGACACAGTGTGTCAATTTCTTGTCCCATTTTACCAAAACCAATTAAAGCGATTTTTATTTTATTTCTCATAAAATCTTAACTATTATACTACAAAAGAAAAAAACATTAATCTCTAAACAATCCTTTTCTAGCTAGGCCAGAAGAGTAACAAATCATTAGAGGATAGCGCCAGTCGCGCCAGAGGCGGACCAGAACGTCCTATGCAAACTCGTATAACCGATGGCTGATTGCTTAGAGATTAATGCTTTCTTGCAAGATAATCTCTAAATATATTTTACTATATGGAAAGTACCATAAATGCTATAATGTGTATAGCTATGTTGATACTGTGTTGATAAATGTATTACTTGTGCAGTATAGCATATTATAAAACTAATGTCAATCTCTAAAATAAACAAAAAAAACGATCGAGGGACTGAAGATGTGGTTTTAGATCAAACTCTGCGCCCCACCCGCTGGGATGAATATATCGGCCAAAAACATATAAAAGACAACGTTAAAATACTATTGCGAGCGGCTGAAGAACGCGGGCATATTCCAGAACATATCCTTTTTTACGGACCTCCGGGATTAGGTAAAACCACTCTTGCGCACCTAATAGCTAAAGAAACTGGCAGACAAATGAAGATAACTTCTGGACCAGCAATTGAAAAAGTGGGCGATTTGGCTTCTATTCTGACAAATCTGGCTCCGGGCGACATTCTTTTTATAGACGAAATCCATAGACTTAATAAAATGGTTGAAGAAATACTTTATCCGGCGATGGAATCTGGCGTTCTGGACATAATTATCGGCAAAGGACCTTCAGCTAGAACTATTCAATTAGATCTCCCGCCTTTCACTTTGATAGCCGCGACCACGCGCGTTGCTCTTATTTCTTCGCCGTTGCGTTCGCGATTTTCTGGCGGAGTTTTTAGATTAGAATTTTATTCAAATGAAGAAATAGCTAAAATAATTGAAAGATCGAGCAAGCTTCTGAATATCGCGCTTGTCCCCGATGCTTTAGAAGAAATTGCTAAAAGAAGCAGGTTTACTCCCCGCACGGCAAATTACTTTTTGAAAAGAGCGCGCGATTTCGCCCAAGTAAATAAAAAAAGTGATAAGAAAAGTTTGGACCACAAAACAGTCAAGGATGCTTTAAATATGCTCGCCGTTGATGATATCGGACTTAATTCTTCTGATAGAAAATTCTTAGAAATATTAATTGAAAAATTTAACGGCGGACCGGTGGGGTTAAAGACTATGGCGGCAGCTCTTTCAGAGGAAGAGGCAACATTGGAAGAAGTGATAGAGCCATATTTAATCCAATTAGGTTTGCTTGAACGCACAGCTCGTGGCAGAGTTGCTACTAAAAAAGCGTATGAACATTTAGGGTTCAATCCAAAAGAAGGTCAAGAAAAACTTTTGTAGTATAAATAGTAAAAGTCCTTAGGGCTCTTCTCATTAAAAAAAGTCTTAAGGACTTTATATTGCTGGGGGGGTCTCCACAGGGAGACCCCCCCTCTCCATCCTACAGTGGGGAGGAACCCCTCTGTTATTCGTGGATGCCCCCGTCGCCAGCGTGCGTTATCTTCGCCAGAGTCGGAGTCGGAGCGACCTCAGTGGTGCGGATGTGACTGTGAGTACCCTCATGGGCGCCAGTGTGAGTCTTCATAGTTTTATCTCCAAAAAACACAGTTCCTCGCATCTAGACTCCCACACGCCCGTGTGGAAATCACGTCAAAGAACTGCGTATCATTCTTAATGATAAACCAATATATATATATATCAATTTTCCCTGTGGATAACTCCCACATGTCAAGGTTCAACCTTGACATGAAGAGTATGATTGGGATATCATTTGAATATGTCGCGAACTTTTACTTTTGCAATAGAAGAATATTACCATTGTTACGGACGAGGTACTGAAAAAAGAAAAATATTTTTGAATGAGAAAGATTATAAGCGTTTTATTGCGCTTCTTTTTGTTTGCAACAGTGTAAACACAATTCATTTGAGCGATCATAAAAAGAAATTATTTTCTGATCTTTTTCTCCTGAAAAGAGAAGACACTTTGGTGGATATTGGAGCATATTGTTTAATGCCAAATCACTTTCATCTGCTTTTAAGAGAAAAGCGCGAAGATGGAATAAGCTTATTCATGCAAAAACTAATGACCGCTTATACAATGTATTTTAATAAAAAATACGAACGCTCTGGCGCTTTGTTTGAAAGCCGATTTAAAGCCCAACATATCAATACAGATAAATATTTAAAATATCTTTTTTCGTATATATATTTAAATCCGGTAAAGTTGATAGATTCCAAGTGGAAAGAAAATGGAATAAAAAATAAAAAAGGGATGAAAAAGTTCTTAGCGAGGTATAACTATTCAAGTTATTTAGACTACCTAGAAAACAATAGACCTCAACACGAAATTCTTAATTTAGTTAAATTTCCTGATTATTTTGAAAAAAGGGAAACTTTTGAGCGTGAATTATGGGAATGGCTCAATTATTATGATAAATAATGCATGTCAAGGTTCAACCTTGACATAATAAAATTGGCAAATAAAAAAAGCCACCGGAAAATCCATTCCATTGGCTTTGGGCTGGCTGGGACGTTGAGCGTCCCAGCCAGCCCTGCATCCTTGCATTTGCGGCTTTTGTGCTTGCGGCTAACATAGCCCCCGAGAAGTTCCCTACGGAAACCGTGGGGCTCAAAGAGCTATGTCATTCATATAATATCATAAATTACAAAAAATGTTAGAATACCTGAATGACGCGCATTTTGGGAATAGATCCGGGTTTTGAAAGATTGGGAATAGCGGTGCTAGAAAAAGCAAACAAAAAAACCGCCTTCGTTAAAAACTTCAGCGTGTCAAAGGAACGCGTTATTTTTTCAGAATGTTTCAAAACTTCCGCTGAATTGGATTTTTCTGAAAGACTGCGTCTAATCGGCGGAGAAGTGAAAAAAATAATAAAAGAATATCAGCCGGAAGTTTTGGCTATTGAAACTTTATTTCTAAATACAAATCAAAAAACAGCAATGAGAGTCGCTGAAGCGCGCGGGGTTGCGGTTTATGAAGCCGCTCTGGCCGGACTTCGCATTTTTGAAGCATCTCCGCCTCAAATAAAAATAGCAACTAGTGGTTATGGAAGAGCAACCAAAGAACAGATGATAAAAATGGTAAAAATTTTAGTCAATATAAAAAAAAACAAAACATCTGACGACGAAATGGACGCTATCGCTATCGCTCTTACCGCTTTTGCGCACATCAGAGCTTAAATCTATCCGCTAATGACGCAAGTTATCCACATTTTCTATTGCCAAGCTTTTTTGATTTTGATACAAAGTAGGAGCAATAGGTCGTTTAACAAAAATAAAAAAATTTGTATGAGTTACAACGATGAAGAAATAGATGGTTTTAAAATGGGCGTCGATGATGATGAGCCTTTAGAACCATTAGATATACCGGAATCTGGAATGGATGATCTTGGAATGGATGATCAAGATCCAGACCCGGATAAAGACAGATAAAATAGAAAAATTTTGTGTTTATTTTTTTATTTTGTTAGAATTTTCACAAATTTTTTTTTGCCTATTTTAAGAGTCAAATCTTCCGCAATTTTTAAATTTACGTCTGTTATATTTTGATTTTTCGCCAAATTATGGATAGCATTTCCCAACACAAGCCTTCTCCATTCCCCTTTTGAAGATAAAATCTTATTTTTTACCAAAATTTCGCTCAACAATTCTCCTATTTGACATTTTATTTCTTGCATTTTCTCCGGAATTTCTTTTTTTTGAAAAGCTTTTTCCCAAGCCCCTTGCGCTTCTTTGGCTTTTTTCTCATCATTTAAATCTTTCACGATTTCAAACGCAAGACGTTTTTTGTTCATGAGAAAATCCTTGTTTGGAATTTCTTCCATGGAGATAAGTGTTAGGGATTCAAAACACTGAGAAACCGCTTCATCAGGAAAGGCCATTATTTTGCCAAATAAATCTTCTGGTTTGTCGTCTAAGGCAATAGCATTTCCTTCCGTTTTGCCAATTTTCACTCCATGTTTATCCTCTAAAAGTTTTGTTGTCATAACAAACTTTTCTTTTTTCATCATATTTCTCATGAGTTTCCGACCCATCATCATGTTGAACATTTGGTCTTTCCCTCCTACCTCCAGGTCAACATCCATAGCAACAGAATCGTAAGCCTGCATGACAGGATATAAAAACTCATTTGTAGAAATATCTTGGCCCTGTTTAAGTCTCTCTTGAAACATATCTCTTTCTATGACCTGGCTATAGGTCAGATTTCCAGCGATTCTCAAAAATTCTATCGCGCTTAGTTTGCCCAGCCAGTCGCCGTTAAAGAGAACTTCCGCAGGGTTATCGCCGTCAAATTTCAGAATTTTAGATGCCTGTTCTTTATAATTTTTTGCATTGGCCAGAGTTTGTTCATGTGTAAGGACCTTTCTCGTTGAAAGCTTGCCGGAAGGGTCGCCTATCATCGCAGTATAATCACCAATCAAAAAAATAACATGATGACCTAGTTTCTGCCACTCAGCCAGCTTGCGCAAGCCAACCATATGGCCGATGTGAAGCTTGTCTCCTGTTGGATCAAAACCTTGATATAATCTAAGCTTTTTACCGGAACGCAACACTTCCTCCAGTTTTTCACGGGAAAGATAAATTTTATCAACTCCGCGGGTCAGCAATTCATCAATTTTGTCTTCTTGTTTCGATACTTTCATAAGCAGATAATATCATATTTTCTGATATAATTGAAATAATGAAAAAAATGTATAAAAGCAAGAGATTTTGGAAAAATTTGATACTGTTTTTGGCAGGTATTTTTGTTTTAATAATTGGAATAATTATTATTTGGATTTCTTCTATTAAAATTCCAGATTTTCAATCTTTTAATAACAGAAAAATAGAGAATTCAATCAAAATATATGACCGAACCGGAAAAATTTTACTCTATGATATTCATCAAGATACAAAAAGGACAGACATAACTTCAGAAGCTATGGGAATAAATATTAAAAACGCCACCGTAGCCATTGAGGATTCCGAGTTTTACAACCATAGCGGAGTGCGGGTAACTTCTACTATTCGCGCAGTTCTTTCAAATATATTTGGTTTCGGAATAGGCGGGGGCGGATCGACTATAACCCAGCAATTGGTAAAAAATACCCTGCTTAGAAGCGAAAAGGGCTATGCTCGATATGTTAGAAAAATAAAAGAGTGGATTTTGGCGGTAAAAATAGATAAATCCATACCAAAAGAAAAAATTTTAGAATATTATTTAAATGAAGCTCCTTATGGCGGAGCTGTCTATGGAATAGAAGAAGCAAGCAGAACTTATTTCAATAAAGAAGCGCTTGATTTGACGCTTGCGGAAGCGGCGTATTTGGCGTCAATCCCGCAATCGCCGACAATGCTTTCGCCTTATGGAAAAAATAAAGATAAACTGGAGGCTAGAAAAAATTTAGTGCTTTCCAGAATGCTGGAAATTAATTTTATTTCCAAAGAAGAATACGACAAAGCAAAAAGGGGAAAAGTAATTTTTATCCCGCAGGTTGCGTCCGGAATCAAAGCTCCTCATTTTGTTTTCTTTATCAAGGATTATCTTGAACAAAAATATGGAAGCGAAATGGTGGAAAAAGGAGGGCTTAAAATTACAACAACGCTGGATTATGACCTGCAAGAAAAGGGAGAGCAAGTTGTCAAAGAAAACGCGTTGAAAAATGAAAAAGATTGGAATGGGAAAAATGCCAGTCTCGTGGCAATAGATCCAAAAACAGGGCAAATTTTAACGATGATAGGTTCTCGAGATTATTTTGACAAAGAAATAGATGGAAATTTTAACGTGGCCACCGCTTACAGGCAACCAGGTTCATCCTTTAAGCCTTTTATATACGCTACAGCCTTCAATAAGGGCTTTACACCTGATACAGTGCTCTTTGACCTGCCTACAGAATTTCAAACCACCTGCGATGCTTATGGCAAAGCTTTGCCCGGACGCAATCAAAAAGATTGCTATATGCCTGACAATTATGATGGAAAATTCCGCGGACCAATAAGCTTACGGGACGCCTTGGCGCAATCTATTAACCTGATAGCTGTAAAACTTTTTTATTTGGCGGGTCTTCCCGACTCATTGAAAACTGCGGAAGAGATGGGCATTAGCACCTTAAATGAGATTGGAAGATACGGGCTTACGCTTGTTATCGGAGGCGGAGAAGTATCGCTGCTTGATATGACATCGGCTTATGGAATTTTTGCAAATAATGGTGTAAGGAATCCATATGCCGGAATCTTGAAAATTGAAGATTTAAACGGAAAAATTTTAGAAGAGTTTAAAGCAAATCCGCAAGAAGTCTTGTCTGAAAATACAGCGCTGACTATTTCAGATGTTCTTTCGGACGAGAAAGCGCGCGCGCCGACCTTTGGGGCACATTCGGCTCTTTTTATACCCGGAAAGGACACAGCTGTAAAAACTGGAACGACGAATAACAACAAAGATGCTTGGACTATTGGCTACACTCCATCTGTAGTTGTAGGCGTTTGGGCTGGCAACAATGACAACCAGCCAATGAAAAAAGGCGGTGTGGCTGTGGCGGGACCGATTTGGAATAAATTTATCAGCGAAGCATTGAAAACTTTGCCTGATGAAAAATTTGAAAAACCGAATTTAGATGTTGACCCAGCTAAAGTAAAACCAGTACTCCGCGGATTTTGGCAGGGAAATGAAAACTTTTTTATAGATAAAATTTCTGGAAAATTGGCGAGCCCGAACACTCCAAAAGAAACTATGCAAGAAAAAGTAATAACAAATGTGCACTCAATTCTTTATTGGATAGATAAACATGATATTTTTGGAGCATCGCCAACAAATCCTGAAAACGATCGGCAATTTAACCACTGGGAAATACCTATACAAAACTGGTGGGCGCAAAATAGTGGAAAATACATATTAACGACTTGGAATGACAAACCAAGCGCAATAGATGATATACACACGGACTTAACTAAGCCTATTATTTCAATAATTGAGCCGAATAGTTATAAGATCTATCCATCTAACCAAAAAATAAATCTAAAAATTTCAAATTCCGGTTTGTATCCTCTTGCAAAACTGGATATATTTATAAATGATAGTTATGTGGGAACTTCGGAAGCTCCTTTCACTTTTTCTTTCAGACCTTCTGAAGCGGAAAACCTGCAGACGGAAAATGAATTAAAAATAATCGCTTATGACAGTGTCTATAACAGCAAAGAAACAACTTTGATATTTAAAATACAAGAATAAAATTATCTATTCATCGGCATTATGAGATAAACAAATGAAGCATCTCCAACCGGAGATATTATAATCGGGCTTGCCGCTCCGGAAAGTTTTATGGACATACTATCAGTGGTAATTGATTGGAAGCAATCTAAAAAATATTTATAGTTAAAACCAAGCTCAATATTTTCTCCTGTTATCGCGGCATCTAAATATGTTTTGTTTTCTCCAATATCATTATTGGCAGACGAGAGTTCAAAAATTTTCTCTTTTGGCGCAATTCTTAGATTTATTTGATTAAATTTATCTGAAAAAATGTTTGAAAGTTTTAGCGCGCTTAATAAATCTTGTTTAAGTATTACAGCGTCAGTGCTTGAAGTTTTTGGGATAATTTGGCGATAGTCGGGAAAAATTCCATCAATTACTCGCGAAGTCAGATAGATATTTTCGGATGAGAAAGAAATTTGATTTTTGTTAAAACATACTTTTATAGTGGAAGCGGATTCTCCAAAAACTCTCAATATTTCAGAAATATTCTTAAATGGAACGAGTATGCCTTCGATTTCCACAAGTTCTTTTATTTTAATTTTTTTCTCAGCTAATCTGAAAGAATCAGTGGAAACGAATACTAAATTACCATCATTGGTATACATAAAAACGCTTGAAATTTCTGGTTTTATGTCAGATGCAGAGGAACTATAATAAACTGATTTTATGCCGTCTGTTAATTTTTTCGAATCTATTTCAAAACTTGTTCCTGTAACCCTTGGTATTGTTGGGAAATCGTCGTGCGGCTGACCTTTTAATTTTATTAAACTTTTCTTTGTTTGAATCAACAAATTACCCCCCACACCCTCAAGCTGAACATTTTCATTTTGAAAAACATTAGAAAAAACTCCATTCAAAACTGACCCAGAAATAGCAACTATCCCCTCTTTTTCTATTTTCGCGGGAATTTCAACTTCAATACCAAGACTTAAATTTGTAGACCTGAGTTTTAAAGATTTTCCAGACGCGATCAAGAGAATTGAATTCAAAATCGGCAAAGTTAAATTTTTACCGGTAATTCTTTCTACTTGGAAAATTTTATTTTTTATTTCTTCAATTTTACATTCTAGTTTCATATGTTTATATTTTTTTATTTTAATTTGTTAATACTATTAGATACCTTAATAAGTGGATAACTTTTTTAATTTATAATTTATAAGACAATTTTTGATTTTTAGTTTTTAATTTAAGTCTGATAACTTTTAATTACTTAAACATAATTCGTATTTGCTCTAACTCTTGCAAAAGTTGTGGGTCGCTTTTCAGATCGTTTTTAATCTTTAAACATGAATGTATTACCGTTGTATGATCTTTTCCCCCAAGTTTTTGCCCAATCAAGGGATAAGATACATTAAAATCTTCTCGAAGCAGATACATTACCACTTGTCTTACCTTGACTATTTCTTTTTTTCTAGTTTTTTCGTAAATTGAGGTTTCTTCTAATTTATAATATTCGCTCACCATCTTCACAACATCTTTTATTGCTATATTTTTTTTGGGTTTCATGTTGTTTTTTAGAAGATTTTTTACTTCAGTGAGCGTTGGAGGCTTATTTTTCAAGCGATATTGGCAAACTATGATATTTAAATTTCCTTCAAGCTCTCTAATATTTCCGTCTACAGTAAGAGCTAAATATTCCAATATTTCTTGATCTAAATCAATGTTAAGTTCTTGTAATTTTACTTTTAAAATCGCAAGACGAGATTCGTATTCCGGTGGAGATATATCCACTATCATTCCAGCAGAAAAACGAGATTTTAAACGGTCTGCCAGTTCAGGGATATAATTAGGATGCTTGTCGGAAGAAAAAATAATTTGCTTATTATTTTCGTGGAAAGTGTTAAATGTGTGAAAAAGTTCTTCCTGAATTTTTTCCATTTTGCCGATAAATTGGATGTCGTCTATGATCAAAAGATCATATTTGCGATATTTTTCTTTAAAAGAATTTGCTTTATTGTTTTGAAGCGAATTTATAAAGTCGGTAGCAAATTTCTCCAAAGTCATATAATGGACTTTTTTATTCGGATATTTATCTTTTATTGAGTTTCCCACAGCTTGGATTAAATGGGTTTTGCCAAGACCAGTGCCACCATAGACAAAAAAGGGATTATATTTGGTTCCAGGACTGTCTATTATGGCCATGCTTGCGGCATATGCGAGTTCATTGAAAGATCCTACTATAAAAGAATTAAAATGATAGCGCGGATTCAAATTATCTCCTGGATTTATATAAAAATCTTTTAAAGGCAGTTCTTTGTTTATATAACTTTCATTTTTTTCAGCCGTGACCAATTCTTGTTTGGTTGTTTCTATTTTAGTAATGGTATATTCCACGGCGCGCATATTTTCGTAGACATTGGCTATGGTTTTTGTGATAAGCTTATGATATTTATTTATAAGCCAGTCGCGAACAAACTCATTTGGCACGCCAATACAAATAATACCCGCATCTTCTTTTATAATGGATGTATTTTTAAACCAAGTGCTGAAATTTGCTTTTGACATGCCTGCTTCAATTTCAACCAAGCAATCTTTCCAAAGCTGCTTTATATTCATAAATTTATAATATACTATTTGCAAAATGTTTGATACTTGTCAAAAGTTATTAAACTTGTTGATAATATGTGGATAAAAAATACGAGCGATTTTAAATTTTGGAATTTTAGTCGCTTGTTCAGTTGCTTAACTTATAATTTTAATATAGACTGGGCATATGTCATTTACATACAAGCCCAAAAAAAGAAAAAGAGCTCGAAGCCACGGTTTTTTAGTTAGATCCAGAATTAAGACCGGAAGAAAGGTTCTGAAAAGAAGGCGCCAGAAAGGCAGGAAGAAACTTAGTGTCTAATTCTGTTTAATATGCTTCCTAAAAAAAATAGGGCCGATAAAAAAGCGGTAGAAGAAATTTTTAAAAAAGGAAAATTTATTGATTCTTTAAATTTGACTTTTAAATTTTTGATTACCCCGGAGAAAGAAAGAAAAATTTCCTTTATCGCGCCTAAAAGTATTGCTAAAAAAGCGGTGGAGAGAAATTATTTAAGGCGTCTGGGATATTCTGCGTTAGAAAAAATTCTGAATAACTTCCCTGCCGGCATTATGGGAGTTTTTATTTTTAAAAGATATGAAAATAATATTTTAATCATTGAAAATGAAGTTAAAAATATACTCAACAAAATTAATTAATTTTTATCAGAAAAATATCTCTATTTTTTTGAAATCCAGCTGTGTTTTTTATCCTACTTGCTCTGAATATACAAGGCAGGCTATAGAAAAATATGGTCTATTGGAAGGTTGTTATTTGGGATTTTTAAGAATTTTACGCTGTCATCCGTGGCAGAAAAATCATATCGATCATATTTCTTAGTGGACTTTCTGTTATTTTAATATAAGATTAGAGAATGCTTTCAAATATTTGGAATACTATTTTATATCAGCCATTATTAAACGCATTGGCTTTTTTAGTTTCAATTATACCCGGCGGAGATGTCGGTATTGCTGTTATAATTCTCACTATTTTTGTTAAAATCGTACTTTTCCCATTGTCTCAAAAGTCTATTGAAAGCCAAGCAGAAATGAGCATTCTTACTCCCGAGCTCAATAAAATTAAGGCAAGCGGGGCGAGCAAGGAAGAACAAGCAAAACAAACTTTCGAACTTTACAAAAAACACAATGTTAATCCTTTTTCTGGCTGTCTTTTGGTTTTAATTCAGATTCCCATTATTTTTGCCTTGTATTATGTTTTTTTCAAAGGAATAAATTTTGAAGGCGGTTTGCTTTATTCCTTTATTCATGTTCCTGAACATATTAATATGATTTTCTTAGGCATTCTTGATATAAGCAAAAAAAGTTTAATCTTAGCAATTCTGGCAGGGGTATCTCAATATTTGCAAGCGCACTTTATGCCGAAACCCGCTCCTTCTTCAAACACCAGCGGCCCTCTCGGTTCTTTTTCAGAAAGTTTTGCTAAAAGTATGCACATGCAGATGAAATATATTTTCCCGTTTATCGTTGCTTTTATCGCTTACAGTATTTCCGGAGCAGTTGCATTGTACTGGATTACGAGTAATCTATTTATGGTAGGACAGCAGATTTATGTCAAAAAAGAGAAAAATTTTAAAATTGTAATTAAATAAAAATGGATAAAGAGCAAATCCAAAATTTAATAAAAAAGTTGATTGAAAAAACCACAGTAAAATTGAACGAAATTTCTATCACTGAAGATGGGCCGAAAAATATGTGGGTTTCAGTTACAGTCGGCGAACCGCACTTTTTCGTTTCGTCTGATGGCGAGGGATTACACGCCCTAAATCACTTAGTTCATAGGATTATTGAATCCAAAATGCCTAAAAATAAAAAAAAGGAGGATATTTCCCTTTCAGATGCATCTGCGCAGTCCGGCTTAGGCATTATTATTGATATAAATGGTTTTCAAAAAAAACGTGTAGAAAATATTCGCGCAATAGCTCATATGATGTCAGAACGAGCTAGATATTTTAAGTCGAACATAGAAATTGATCCAATGTCTGCTTTTGAACGCAGGATCGTGCACGAATTTTTATCTAATGCAACGGATCTGAAAACTGAATCAACAGGTATGGGGCATACTCGCCGGGTAGTAATAAAATATATAGGAAATCTATAAAACAAAAAAAATTTTAGCTGAATTTTTCGAAAGCAAGCTTAACAGCTTCTTTTTCATCCGGAAACATAGCAATAGTTTCATCCGTTACGCCGATCTCTTTGTTGAGTGTCCGCAAGTTAATAATTTTGTCAATTTCATCGCGGTGAATTAGCTTAAATCCCCCAAACGAAGGACTTTTTTCTCTAGCGACTAATCTCGAGGCATCAGCTTCTCTAATAATTGCTCCGAACGTAACGATTTGTCTTTCCGGACTATCATCGTCAACTAGTTCTATTAATTGTCCAGATTCGTATAATTCGCGAATGATGGGGACAATTTCAGCTCCAAGCTCTTCCAAAACTTCTCTCAAAAGGGCTTGAATAAAATCTTCTCCTTCTTCAAGTTTGCCGTGAACTGTAACTTGGCACGTTCCGGGATAAGATTCAGGAGAATTTTTCTCCTCATTCCACTGGCTACGCACTTGCAGTATTGCCACAAGCGCCCCCTTTTTATCTCTGCTGAGAATTTGCACCCCAACGGATTTTTTCTTTTTAGGTATTTTGTAAATTTTTTGCATTGGAATTTTTACTTTAAATCTAGTTTCCAAAGGAAAGAATCTTTTTTATTTATAAAAAATAGGTAATTTTCCCCTTCGTCCAGAGTAAGTTTTATGCCGTCAATTTCTTCTCCCCTTTCAATACTGATCGGGTCTAGCATTAAAGTTGCATTTCCAGTCTTGATATCTATTTTCCAAAATTGATCGTTGAAAGACACTTCTCCTTGATACCAAGCATCTGGATATTCTCCCGATTCAATTGATTTTGGCGCGGCGCAATAAATAATATCGCTTATTTTTCCCCAGATGCATTTTTCTGGCAGAGTTTTTATTCCCAATACATCAGAATTTCTGCTGTCGGTATGATAAACATACAGCGATAAATTGTTGTCGCCATACAGAATTAATTTTCCACTCAAACTTTCTAACGTGGTTAATCCATTTATACCGCCCAATATTTTAATTAAATTTTTACCAGCCCCATCAATACTATACATATATCCGGGAACGCGCGCAGAAGGTTTAGTTGTAAGAGTAATAGTATTTTTAGTTGGCCAAAATGATAGCCATTCTGTAAAAGTAGAATCAAACACTTGGACTTTTTTATTATTTAATAAGTTTAAGGTTGCGCCTACCATGCTGTTTTCTAAATTATTTCCGCTGATAAACAAATAAAATATTTTTAAACCGTCAGGCGACACGCTTATATCTTTAATATTATCGGGCAAAAAAGATCCCTTAATTTCGTTTTCTGTGGTTGTATCTTTCCCCAATAATTCTTTTGGAAGAGCGCCGACAAAAGTTTCTATGGTTTTTTCATCTTCTTTCAAATATCGCATAACTACGGATTCTCCGCGATTGCCAAAATAGCTATCGTACACTTTAGGAATCACAGTTTTAGAGAACTTTTGTTCTTCTATTTTATCAACGAAGGTTTGATAAATATTTCCAATTGCCTTGTCCACATATCTTAAAGCAAGCGCAAATTCAGTTAGCGGTTGAATTAATTTTTTAGCTGGAGTAGTTTTTTTTACCGCATTTTCCACTTCTGTGTCCGCAGACGGAGCTGCTGACGCTACCATTGGCGCTTCTTTTAATCTTTCTTTCGTAAAGACTGTAAATCCTGCCACAGGCATACTTGAAACTTTGACCAGTTTTATTTTTTGTGTTTCCCCGGTATCGGACTGATATTCTGAAGCGTCAGTTGAAAGTGTTACAGCTGGAGGTGTTGGTTTAGCTCCAAATGGATTAAACTGCGAAATAAAATTAGTGCCGGAACCTTCGTCTTCTTTTGGAGCAGTTATTTTCTGTTGAAAATATAAAAGTCCAAAAACCGCAATTACTATTAGGCCTAAAATTATTATTAAAAGTATAAAATTTCTTTTTGACATAAAATTTGTTATGGAATAACTTCCCATATTCCTATATTTCCTGCCGTACACTGTGCTTCAGTTTCTGTGACTGTGACCGTTATAGGCTTTAGGTTTTCTCCTCCATTGTAAGTAATATAAGTACAAGTCCCAAGTGGAGCTGTTGGCGTTACTGTTGTTTTGAGTGGTGTAACAACTGGTTGTAATGAAGGGGTTGTGACTGCAGGCTTAACGATTGCAGTTGGTGTTGTTACAGTTGCATCTGGCGGATTTATATCAGACTTAAGCAAATCGGGATTTATGGTAAAAAGAAGCGCGTAAGCGCCAAGGGCTATCAAAAGTCCCAGCAATGCGCCTGTAACTTTTTCCTTGCCTGCCTCTTTGCTTGATATAAGTTCGCTTGTCATATATTCTAACCCGCCTATGACGATCATTACCACAGATAAAACTGCGCACAGCCCGATAAATATTTTTATCATTAAATTCAAATAAGACCCAAATCCTTTTTCAGTATTAACATCTTTCATTGGATTACTGCTATCGGTTCCAGGGAGCGGAGCTAAGAGCTGATAATTTGAGTTTTTTTGAATTTGTTGAGCATTTGGGTTTACTGAAGTTCCTTGGGCATTTACCGATGTCCATTTTTCCGGAGGTACTCTTCCTTCACACGTTGCCCTGGTTTCTGTTCTTGTAAATGTTTGTCCATTAAATCTTCCACCCTGTTGAACAAAAGTACAAGTTCCTAGATCTTCCGCATTCACTTGCATCATCGGACTAAACAACCCGACCAAGATAATTAATATTAATCCCAGTACTAAAATTTTACTTTTAGTTTCTAGTTTTAATTTATTTTTATCTTTTTTAATCATTTTTATTTTAATATAACTTAATCAAAAATTTAGTACGGGACTAGAATTCTATATTTATTTTTTTATTTGGCTTGACTTTTATTTTCATACTGGTATATAATGATTGTATCATCACGAGAAGGCTGCATATGGCTTTATGCTTTATGCGCCCTTTTCATTTATGGGACTATATTCTATTTTCGTTCTCTCTCTATTTAGAAATAAAATAAATTTTTTCTCCGATGTATTGAATCTTTTTAACAAGGCGGAGTATTTATTTTCGTTTGGTACGACAAGCATTTCAAGTTTGTTTTTTTCTTGTAAAAATTCTATTAAGCAAGCAAAATCGCCATCACCTGAAACTATAACAGCTTTATTATAATTTTCAAATTCAATAGCGGCAGAATGCAAAACCAGTTCTGCATCACAGTTGCCTTTCACTGTTCCATCTTTGTATGCAAGAGTTGGTTTGAAAATGCAGACAAATCCAGAATGTTGTAAAAAAGCGTAAAGACTTTCATTGCCTTTATTGTATCCGATAAATATTAAAGCTTTTTCAATACCGAATTTATTTCTAAGCCAAATTCTGAATTTCTTCCAATCAATTTTCCAACCAAACTCCAAAATCCCCAAATGAACATTTTGAGCATCTATGAAAGCATAATTTTTATTTACATTTTTCATAAAAAATTAGAATTCTATATCTATTTCTTTACTTGTTGTTTGAAAAATTTTATCTTGATTTTCAATATCAAGTCTCAATCTTGATGTTCCGTGTGTTCCCGTTTCCACCGAGAGTGGTATTAAGTTTTTTCTAAAACTTGCTAAATTTATCAAACTGTCGTTGATAAACCAGCTCCATATTAATGTTGGATTTTGTATTTCTTTTGGTGAAATAAAATAAGGCACTGCCTCCACCACTTCCCCTCCCTGTATTTTATGCCGATCAACAAGCGAGTTCTGCCAAATTGTTCCAAGTCTGTCGTCATTTTTATAAAATAATATTTTTGGCTCTATCATCCCTATGTTTATATTTGCATCAAACGAATATTTTTGATCTATGGTTGATGCTGTCACCGATATATTATTTGAATTTTCTAAATAATCATTTGTATAGAGAAAAAAATTTTTACCATAACCTGAACCATCCACATTATTAGTATAATCTTTTTTCCAGTAGTAAGTCATATTTTGAGGAAGGATATTACTTTTTACTTCAGGCATAGCCACCACCTTTACTTCACTATCGGGTGCTGGCAAAGCCTTGCCTTTATAAAATGGCGGAACATAGGAATCATTTGCTTGCCAAAGCAATACCATAACAACGGGTTTTACTATTATTTTCGTTTCTATCGCGCCTTCCGGCAAAGATATGGTAGCCACAACAGTTGTTTCCGAGCCGGCATCGGGAGCATTTACTGAAAAGGATTTTTTTCCGATTCCAGACGAAACCTTTTTGCCGTCCACTGACCAAATTATCAAAACACTATCCAGATTGTTCTCATAACTCTTTAAAGTGATATTTGTATTTTCGCGCGGAGCTGGATTAGAAGGAACAACATTAACCAATATGCCGCTCGAAGGGGCAGCATATATTTTTAATGTAGAAATTATTCCAAATAATGCAAATGTTATAATTAAACATAACAACGAAAATTTTAATCTCATAACTTTGATTATATCATTTGCTAATACCTAACGCCTAGAGCATCTAATTATTTCCCATCTCGGCCTTTTCTTGCTCTTCTTTGGCTTTCCTATTTGACAGTATTTGCGAAGGGTCAGAAGTTATAATCTGGTCTTCTGTGTAAGATGCGATTATTTTTATAGCGACATGTTTTAATCCTGCGAAAAATATGCCTTCCCCAACGCCAGATTCCAAAAGAAGATATTTTTCTTCATCGGTAAGATTGAAACTTTTCTGCAAAATGTCAATGGTAGTGGGTGATTGTTTTAAGAGAAGTTGAATAGAAGAGTTTGTGATTATGGGCACGCCATAAGGAGAATTCATAAAATCAGCCGCATCTTGGGTGATAGTGGAAAGACCTAAATAATATTTTCTGCCTCTTTTGGCAATGGAATAAAGAAAAGAAGCGGTGTCTTCAGATTTCATCATCCACCAAGCTTCATCAACAACCAATAAACGCTTTTTTAAATTCTTGCGTATCGCATTCCAGATGTAATGCATAATTATATACATTGCAACCGGTTTTAATTCATCTTCCATGTCACGAACAGAAAAAACGATAAATTTTTTATTGATATCCACATTGCTTGGCCTGTTTAAAAAAGTCGCCCAGGAACCTTTTGTGTATTTTGCCAGGCGTTGCACGACAGAATCGCTTCCATCCATTCCCCCTAGCACCATTTCAAAATCTGAAAGAAGCGGAGGTTCAATTTTTGAGAAATCCGACTCGGGAGTGATATCCTTAATGGCATAAGTTTCCGAAATCGCTCGATCAACCATTGAATCCTCTTCAGGAGTAAGTCCTCCCAACATCAATCGGAAAAGCCCGACCAAATTAATGGTGTTTGATCGCAAAACATCTTCAGCTGTTTCATCTTCGCGCGGTATTGGCAAATCAAAAGGATTTATATGATGGTCTGAAGAAAGCGAAATATTAAAATATCGTCCGCCCGTAGCTTCCGCCAAAAATTCATATTCCCGTTCCGGATCTATAACTATCACATCAGTATCGAACATTAAAGACCTGAGAATTTCTAATTTTGTCGCATATGATTTTCCAGAACCAGCTTTAGCAAATGTTACCGAGTTATAATTTTCAAGAGAAAATCTGTCAAAAATTACTAAGCTTGAATTGTGCCTGTTGATGCCATAGAGAATACCCTTATCTGAAGTCAAATCAAAAGAGACGAACGGGAAAATACTTGAAAGCGGTTCAGAATTTAATTTTTGGTGAATATTCAACAAGTCAGTATTTGTTGGTATAACACTCTTGAATCCGACTTCTTGTTGAAAAAGCGCCGGTTTAATGTATATTAATTTTGATTCCAGCATTGATTTTATTTCGTTTTCAGTCTTGAATAACTCCAATTCGCTGTTGGCGTAGATAGTTATATAAATACCGACATCAAACATTTTTTCCTGCGCCTGTATCAAATTGTCGCGGAGCCCTTCCAAGTCCTGATAAGAAGTATCAAGCATCGGATCGCGCACCATACCTCTGGCTTCGCGCACATTTATCTGGCTTTGCACTTCGGCGACCTTTTTTTGAAATTGCCGCAACATTAAGGATGTGTCTATCGGGTGGATAAAAATTGAAATATCGAAAACTTTATCCAAATTAATTATTGGAGAAAACCAATTGTCCGTCAAATATCTTGGGTAGGACATTATAAAAAATGTGCGGGCAATTCTATCGCCCAAATTTATGGATTTTGATTCAATTTTAAGCGCCGATGGCGCGATAACATCTTGAAGTTCCAAACTGGCCGACTCATAGATTTGCTCCGGCAACACCGCCAGAATGGAGGCCTGCGTCTCGTTGGGAGAATAGGTATTTTCTCTCTGTATATTATTTTTTTTCTTAAATAATTTTTTGAAAAATTCCATAAGCTTGTTGCGAGCTAGGCAAGACCTAACACGTTAGGTCTTGCCTAGCTTACTCTATTTTAATTTTCCCCTCCACTTCTCCCGGATTGAAAACTTTATAAAATACTTCCACAATTTCTTCAGTATTTAATTGAGCTGATTTTATTCCGCAGCGGTTAAGTCCTTGCTGGATTACGCTTACTCTTTCTTCTAATTGAGACCTTTTTTCTTCAAAGTCTTCTTGCTTTGCCACTTTTACCTCTTCCCTGCTTCTTCTTTTAAATAATCTCTTAAATATTCCGGAGTCTGATTTAAGGATGGTGTGAGTATATGGGACCACGACAAAAAAACTTTTTGTCATTATGCTTACCGATTCGGTAAAATTTCTAATGAACTCTATATATTCTTTTGTTTGTAATTTAAGCAAAGGCTCGCTTTGCACTTTTACTCTTTCTTCCAAGAGTAAAAGATAAGGCCGAATATCCAATTTTCTTGATTGCACCGATATTTGAACAGCAAAATCTAAAGTATTAAGAAAACTTTGGAATTGGAGTATGGTTGCTTTTTGTTCATCCTCTGATTTCAAAGATAAATTTACTGAATTAGCCAGCACGATTGCTCGCAGTTCGCCGTCTTTTAGTACGATCACTCCATCGCGAACCTCCTTGATTGGCACAAACTCTTGAGTTGCTTTTGCGTTTAGTGGCATAAAAATCAATTACGAATTGTTAATTATGAATTACGAATTTAGTTCGCAATTTATACTTTTTAATTTGTAATTTCTATTTTTTCATTCGTAATTCGTAATTATTAATTGTCAATTGTTCTGGTGTTTATTTAAATCCAATACATCCAAACTCCAAGCTAAATCTCGCAATTTATTCCCGCCCAATCGAACCGCATTCTCCAAGTTTTTTCTTTTTTTCTCCGCTTCTTGCGCTTCGAGTTCCTTGTCATTTATTTTACCAATTTTATTTTCGCGCCTTTTCCAAATATAGAGTTTATTCTGCATAAAATAAGTGAATCCAGCCTCAATCATATTAATAAAAGGCTTGTTGTTCGGGCGATAGCGAGCAAGAGCTATCGCTAATCCCGCTACAGCTAAAATCGGTATGGCGCCCAAAACAAGCCCTAATAATTTGTAAAGCACAAAACACAAGCCTGCTCCACCCGCCAAGTACACGAACTCTTTGAAGGTGAAAGGGCCAAAAATCTTATCTTCTATGTCTAAAAATTGTGGTACCTTAAACTGCATAAATTACGAATTACGAATTAACAATTACGAATAATCAATACGACCACCTTATTATAGAACATTAACCATAAATTATGAATTGTCACTTAATTTTCCTGTGTTTTCTTTTGATGTTTTTTGAATTTTACCTATTATCCTTAATATTTCTTCACAACTATCAAAAGCAGGAGAAAGTTCCCCTTGAGTCATATATTTTGTTTCCCTTAATAAAGAAAGCCAGTATTTTGTCTCTCGCGCTTCTTTATAGGCCACAGATATTTTTGAAATGAAATCCTTTTTTGATTGGCCACCCAATGCCTCCTCTATATTTGCGCCGATTGACGTTCCACTTCTTAAAAGTTGTTTAGATAAAACGAATTCTTTTTTTACTCCAACTAGGTGCTTATATAATTCAATAATTTTTATTGCAAACTTGTAACTTTTTTGTTGTATTATATTGTCTTTCAAATTCATAATTCGTAATTGATAATTCGTAATAAAAAATCTTTCCTTCTCTACTCCGGCACTTCTCTATAAGGGTCAATTTTAGGTTTATTACTGGTTGTTGTTGTCAAGTTTTCCTTATCATTTGAGGAAAGATTTTGTAGTGTATGTTCTGTTTTTACTGTTGGAATTTGGACAGAAGTAGATAATTTTTGCGTCAATATCGGGTGCGTTTCTTCCGGTTTTTCTATTTTTTCTAATATATCTTCTCTGTTTTCTGCAGGTTTTTCCGATGTTCCGAGTTCCAACTTTTCAGGAATAATTCCAATGCCAGCGGAATTTAAAACTTCCGTATCGTTTTTTTGTGTATTTTCTGTTTCTTCGACTGAAGGAGTTTCACCTACTGGGGTATTCATCAGCTTTAATAATTCCCGGATTTTCAAAAATATCTTTTCATTTATATCTTTTACGACTTGAGACCCTTTGACTGTATCCACATGGAGTTCACGAGTTAGTTCAGCTTCAAAATTTGTTGTTGGAGTTAATCCCATCATTACAAGGGTAGTTTCTCTCTCTAAAATACCCAGTTGTTCCACATTTAGCTGATATTGCTTACCGATTTCTATTAAAGTTTCTTGATAATGAGTGGACAAAATCATTTCTTGAATACTCTCTGGTAGAGAATCAAATTTTTCTTTTATTGTTTTTATTATATCTTCATCCATAATTTTATTATTTATTTTTTAAATTGACTTTTTAATTTAATATTTAATGTGTTGGACTTGATGAACTTGTTGTGCCTCCACCCTCCCCAGTCATTTTTTGTGCTATATCTGATAATTTCTCACTATCGCTATGATCACTTTTGGTCATTTTTTTCAACTCGTCTACTAACTCTTTATTTGGATTTGGTCCTTTTCTTATGCCTGCAACTACTTCAGCATTTGTTGCACGAGGACTAAGTGCTTGTTTTAATGCTTTCAAGAATCCTACCGTTACAGGAGCAATGCCTAGAGTCGCAACTCCTATTGCTGTTTTTGACACAATACCTCTTTCTGCATTATTCATTCCTGATTTCCAATCACTAAAGAATGTTTTTACTGCTCCTCGTGCTTCTTCTAGTTCGCGTTTTGTATCCATGCTATTTGCATAAGCCGTTCTGCGTTCAGAATTAATTTCTTTAGCAGTTCCAGAGACACTTCCAGATTCCACTTTTTTAAATAACCCATATTTGTCAAGATCTTCCCCTTTTTCATAACTCTTCTTAAATTCTCTTTCAGTTTTTTCATCAAAAACTGTATTTTTTCTCTTAGCCTCATTCAAGTCTTCCTTGTACTGTCCAGCACGGGTCTGTTGCTCTGCTGATACAGCTATAGTTTTGTACGTCTTGAATTTTTCTTCTTCAGCTTCTGTTTTCCGTTTTGTTTGTTCTTTATATCCACCTTCAAGGGTTTTAGTACCTAATCCCAAAGCCCCTGTTCCTGCGTTAAAGTCCATACCAGTTTTCTTTCCAATAAATTTTCCTACTCCTGTTTGACGAAAATCAAAACTTTTGCCTGCAAAAGAATTTGCCAGAGCAAGCTTCCTCTGTGCCCCCCTATCTCCACTGGCAGCTTTTGCCTTAAGTGCATCATCACTGGCAATCTTGGCAAATTTTGCTCCTAGAGTACCACTCAAAGCCAATCCCGCTCCGCCCATCGGCCCCGCTCTCGGCCAGCACGGCATTGCCATCATGGAGTTTTGTAAGCAGTACAACGAGCGAACCAAA
>Ga0209518_1000863_pt1 | contig 37149 bp, 49 predicted proteins | sample RifGroB1_FD_183993 | JGI IMG/M metagenome (GOLD analysis project Ga0209518, IMG submission 183993) | Groundwater microbial communities from Rifle, Colorado, USA - Groundwater B1 (SPAdes) (version 2) | ecosystem: Environmental > Aquatic > Deep subsurface > Groundwater | place: Rifle, Colorado...
CCAACATTTTTACGCGTGCAAAACTATCGAAAGGGGGTAGGCCATGGGCCGACCACGAAAGCCGACGCAACTGAAACTGATCCAGGGGACCGCGCAACCGTGCCGGATCAACCCTGACGAGCCGAAGCCGGACATTGACATCCCCGAAATCCCTCATCACCTCTCGAAGCCGGCCCGCGATGAGTGGCGCCGGATCACGCCGATCCTGAAGAGTATGGGGCTGATCTCCCACATGGATCTGGCCGAGCTCACCATGTACTGCGGGGCCTGGGGGAACTATATCGCAGCGGAGAACGCGATGAGGCGCAACGGGGGCATGGTGGTAGACGGCAAGGTCTCTCCCTGGGTGAAGATCAGCAAGGAGAGCAAGCTGCTGGCTCACAAGTTCTTGGTGGAGTTCGGGCTTACCCCTGCGAGCCGCACCCGGGTCAGCGGTAAGAAGCAGGAACCCATGAAAAAGAAAAGGCTGGACTTCCTATGACCCACGTCGAAGCAGCAAACCAGTACATCACCGATGTGCTTAACGGAACCATCCCTGCCTGTCAATTCGTCAAACTCGCCTGCCAGCGCCAGGTGGATGACCTGAATGCGTCGAAGTTGGCGCCTTTCATTTACCGATTTGATGAGGCCGCAGCGGAGCGGGTCTGCAAATTTATCGAAGTGACTCCACATACTAAGGGGATTTGGGCTGCCAGGGGGGAGACAGTCAAACTGGGGCACTGGCAATCATTCCACCTCACAACCGCCTTCGGGTGGCTCAATAAGACCACCGGGTTCCGACGCTTCCGGTTGGTCTACATCGAGGTGCCGCGTAAGAATGGAAAGTCGGCCGAGACTTCCCCCGTGGGCTTATACCTGGCTTTCGCTGATGGTGAATTCGGAGCAGAGGTCTACAGTGGGGCGTCCACCGAAAAGCAGGCATGGGAGGTTTTTAGACCAGCCAGGCTGATCATGGAGAGGGACGTGGAGCTCCGCGAGCACCTAGGAGTGACCGTCAACGCAAAGACTCTCAATAGGGCTTCAGACATGAGCCGGTTTGAACCCATAGTTGGCAAGCCTGGCGATGGATCCAGCCCCCACGGTGCGCTTATTGACGAGTTCCACGAACACGATACTGATGCTCTCTTTAGCACCATGATCACCGGCATGGGTGCCCGCTCGCAGCCGATGGCGTGGATCATAACAACCTCAGGCGTAAATCTTGGCGGGCCCTGTTATGCCCTTCGGAATGACATCATCAAAATTCTTGAGAAGACCTACGACGCGCCCGACACCTTCGGGATCATCTACACCATCGACCCGGGAATAGACTGGACCTCGCCCGAAGCCCTGCAGATGGCAAACCCGAACTACGGCATCTCCGTCTCCGAAGAGTTCCTTCTTGCTGAGCAACGCAAAGCGATCCAGTCGGCGCACCTCCAGAACAATTTCAAAACGAAGCACCTCAATATCTGGTGCAGTTCGTCGGCCGCCTTCTTCAACATGCAGAGCCTGGAGGCCTGCGCTGATCCTTCTCTCTCAATCGAAGACTTCCACGGCGAGCGGGCCATGGTCGCGCTGGACGTAGGTTCAAAGATCGATATGGCTGGTCTGGTGGCACTCTTCCGGAAAGATATTGACGGTAAAACTCACTATTACGCTTTCGCAAAGCCGTACATCCCCGAAGAAACAGCCTGGGATCCGAAGAATAAGCAGTATCAATCCTGGGCGAATGCCGGTCTCCTGACAGTGACGAGCGGTAACATGATCGACTACGAGCAGATCGAAGTGGATAATTTGGAGTGGGCGGGGAAGTTTGAGATAGTGGAGGAGGCGTTTGACCCTTGGAATGCCGCCCAATTTGCCCTCAGGATGGCGAACGAGGGCTTGACAATGGTAGAGGTGCCTCAGAATGTGCGCAGCCATTCAGCGCCAATGAAGGAGCTTGCGGCCCTTATCGGTGCCGGTCGCTTCCACTATGACGGGAATCCGGTCTTAAAGTGGATGTTTTCGAACGTGGTTGCGAAGGTCGACGCCAACGACAATGTGTTTCCGAGGAAGGAGCGGAATGAATCGAAAATTGACCTAGTTGTTGGAATAATTATGGCACTAGGAAGATGGATAGTGCAAGAGGACGATGTGTGTGAAACTAGGATAAGATTTTTATGACAGTCATTGTGGTTGCTTTGAGACAAAACAGATAGTATAGTAGCGGCATGAAAACAAAAAAATGCACGCTATGCCAATTAGAAATGCCAGCCACTGCAGAATTTTTCTATAGAAAGCCTGGGACTGAAGATAAACTTTTGAGCAGATGTATCAAGTGCATCTGTGCGGGCATGAAGGCCATATATTTAACAGACAGGGATTCACTGTTGGCAAAGAATCTTGCTTATAGAAATGCTAACCGTGAAAATTACAACGCCGCCGCAGCAGCGAGAAGAAAGGCGAATCCAGAGCGCACGAAGCAAATAGCCAAAAGAAGCCATGATAAGAACAAAGAAAGAAGAAATGCAGATTCCCGTGACCAGTGGGTCAGAAACAAGGATAAATACAAGGCCAGCGCGTTAGTACGAATTGCAGAAATGAGGGAGGTTTATAACGCAACTCGTCGTAAAAAGGATAGGGCAAACCCGGATACAAACATAAAACAAAAGGCTTATCGCCTTGCCAATATCGAAAAACATAAGGCCAATGCGAGAGCAAGATGGGCTAAGGCAACGCCTCAGGTGAGATTGAGGACGGGGATAGGCGCAGCAATAGCCCATTCCTTGAAAGGTAGAACTAAGGGCGGCAACGGCTGGCAGACTATCTTGGGCTACACTATTCACGACCTCGTGAAACATCTTGAATCCAAATTCCAAGAAGGGATGTCGTGGGAAAATTACGGGCTGTTTGGTTGGCACGTTGACCACGTTAAGCCTGTATCTATGCACTCCTATGAAGAGGTGACGGATCAAGAATTTTTAGACTGCTGGGCCATTACGAACCTTCAGCCACTATGGGCGGCAGAAAATATGGCAAAGGGTAATAGGTGGATCGGATGAGAATCGAAAGCGTCAAGTGGGACAAAGACTTTGAAGGCGTGGGTATTTTGGCATCAACCGCCGAATACACCTTTATCGACCGCGAGGATTGGGAACATCAAGGCGAAGAATCCGCAGAGACCGTCTTTCTTTGCCAGGCTTGCGGATGGGAAGGCGATGAGCTTTATATGACGAATGATTGCTGGTCGGTTTGCCCTGAATGCGCATCAGGTTTTCAGATCAAGCGGCGTTTCTAGCCCCCCACAACTAGCGCTACGAGGGCTGAGTGGGTGGACCAAGGATGACGTCACCGAAACCCGCATCCGCTTCCTATAAGAAAACATTTGACATCCACGCAAATCAAGCGTAGTTGAGTAGCCTACTGAGTAACGAGTGAGTATCATTTGTGCTCACTGGACCACCGCGAGGTAGGCCCGTTGAAAAAGCTCCTTTCTTCCTTCGATCTGCAAGACCTCCAGCTCGTATCCGGCATTGCCATGCTCGGGTACGGGCTCTTTCTCGTTTATCCCCCTGCTGCTTTTATTGTTGTTGGTTCGCTGCTGCTATCGCCCTTCCTGCTCTCAGCGTGGAGGGCTAAATAATGGGCGTCCTCACCCGCTTATTCCAGCCGCAAGCGTCCCTTTCCTCTGACGATATCCGCAAGGCGCTGTCCGATGGTGGCTATGGAGGTTACGGCGGGACTTCCGGCAGTGGGGTTACGGTTTCTCCACAGACGGCCATGTGCGTCTCAGCATTCTTCGCCTGCGTGCTGGTCATCTCCCAGACAGTCGGGAAGTTGCCGCTGGATCTTTACCGAAGGGTCGGCCGCAGCGGCAAACCTGGCGGCAAGGAACTCGCCACAGATCACCCGCTTTATTCTCTCGTTGGCGCAAGGCCCAACAAGTTCAATAACTCCCAATCTTTCCGAGAAATGCTGACGGCGCACACCTGCCTGCGTGGTAACGCTTTCGCCTTCAAGAACAAGGTCGGCGGCGGGCGGCTCTACGAATTGCTGCCGCTGGAGTCGAACGCAGTCGGCATCAACCGCGACCCGCGCACATGGGAAATCACCTACACGGTGAGCCAGAAGGACGGCATCAACGGCATCTACGGGCCGGATCAGATATTTCACCTGATGGACATGACGCTGAACGGATACCAGGGACTCACCCGTATATCCTACGCCCGCGAGACGGTCGGGCTGACTGCGGCGGCTGAAATGTTTGGCGCGAAGTCCTTCAAGAACGGTGCGAAGCCTTCAGGCGTCTATTCTTCATCCAAAACGCTGAAAGATGGAGCGTTTGAGCGGCTGAAAAAGGAGCTAAACGAGGGCTTTTCCGGGGAAAATGCCAATAACGCCATGATCGTGGAGAACGGCGACACATGGACACCCTCGCAGATGTCTAACGACGATCTGCAATATATGGCCTTGAGACAGTTCCAGATTCCTGAAATCGCCCGCTTTTTCAACATGCCGCTGCATAAAATTCAGGACATGAGCGCCAGCACGAACAATAACATCGAGCAGATGGCGCTGGAGTTCTACACAGACTGCATGATGCCATGGCTGGTCAGGTGGGAGTCGGCGCTTAATACCCAACTGCTGAGCGCTCAGGAGCAGAAAGAGTATTTTTTCAAGTTCGACGTTGACGAAATACTTCGCGCTGACATGAAGAGCCGCTTTGAAGCCTACGCTTCCGGTATTTCATCCGAGATCCTGAACCCGAACGAGTGCAGGGAGTGGGAAGACCTCAACCCTTACGAGGGTGGAGAGGTTTATCTGAACAGGAACACGAAGCCCGCGCCAGTTGCCGGGCAAGGAGGCAAAAATGGCGCGGAGTAAAAGCTGGTTCAACTTCGATTGCAAGGCTCCCGACAATCCGACCATCTACATTTACGGGACCATCGGGGCTTACGACATCGGCGCCAAGGATTTCGTCAAGGAACTGAACGGGATCAAGGCCAAAGAGGCCACTTTGCGGATGCACTCCCCCGGCGGCAACGTTTTTGAGGGCATGACCATCTTCAATGCCATCGAAGAACACCCGGCCACCATCAAAGGGCAGGTTGACGGCATGTGTGGCTCCATCTGCTCCGTTATCTCCATGGCATGTAGCAATCTGACAATGGCCAAGGGCTCCATGATGATGATCCACAACGCATCCGGCGTCTCCATGGGCAACTCCAAGGAAATGAGAAAGACTGCCGACGTCCTCGACCAGATCGACGTGATCCAGGCAAAGGCATACCAGGCCAAAACCGGCATGTCGCTGAGGGATCTCAAGGAATTGATGGACAAAGAGACCTACATGAACGCCGACAAAGCCAAATCCCTCGGCTTTTGCGATGCAGTAGGCAACCAGAATGCCATCAAAGCAGAGGTTGACTTCTCCTGCCTCGGCAGCGTTCCCGATGAAATCAAGGCGCTTTTCAGCGAAAAGCAGGTTGAACCCGCCACCGAGCGCGAATTAGAGCAAATCCTGCGGGATGCAGGCGTATCAAATAGCAGAGCCAAGGCGGCTGTTGCCGCGATCAAGGGCGATCATCGGGACGATGAAACCTTGGAAGGCGAGAAGTTGAAAGCGTACATGCAAACCGAGCTGCTTAAATCCATTCTTTCCCGATAAAAGGAGATCCACCATGTTTGAAGAACTGAAAGCGCTTTTTGAGCAGTTCAAGAAAGCCAACGACGAAGAGCTTGCGCAGATAAAAGCCAAGGGCCACGCCGACCCGCTGCTGACCGCCCAGGTTAACGCGATGAGCACCGCAATGGCTGAGATGGAAGCCAAAATTCAGGCCCGCGTCGACGAGATTGAAGCCAAGGCCAACCGCCCCGGCGCAGGGCTGTCGGCAGAGGACAAGGCAAAAGCCGAGTACCGCAGCGCCTTCAACGCCTTCGCCCGTACCGGCGACCGCATGGCCGACAACTTCCGCGCCGCGCTCTCTGTCGGCTCCGATCCGGACGGCGGATACTCGGTCCCCATCGAGGTTGACACCAACATCCTCCAGTTGGAGCGCAACGCCGTCACCATGCGCCGGCTGGCCAATGTTGTCACTCTCGGCACCCCGAATTACACCAAGCTCGTCAATAAGGGCGGCGCTTCCTCGGGATGGGTGGGCGAAACCGACTCAAGGCCGGAAACCACCGGCCCGCAACTCGCTGCGCTCACTCCTTTCTGGGGCGAAATCTATGCGAACCTGGGTACCTCGCAGCAGATGCTCGACGACAGCGTTTTGAACGTTGAATCGTGGCTTACCGAAGCGGGGGTCGTGGAGTTCTCGGAGCAGGAAAATGCCGTATTCGTCGACGGCAACGGCATACTGAAACCGAAAGGGTTTCTGGCCTACACCGCCGTCTTGACCGCCGACGCAACCCGCGCCTTCGGCCAACTCCAGTACATCAAAACCACGGAAGCCGCCGCCTTCAAAGCGTCCTCGGCCACCTTCAACCCGACCGACAACCTCATCGACATGCAGACCGCACTCAAGCCCGGATTCGCCGGTCCTGCGACCTGGCTGATGAATTCCGGCACCCTCGGCACCATTCGCAAGTTTAAGGACGCAGTGAACGGGATTTACATCTACCAGCCCTCCATGGTCCTCGGTACCCCGGCAACCATCTTGGGCAAGCCGGTGGAGATCGACGAGAATATGCCCGCCATCGGTGCCAATGCCTTCCCCGTCGCATACGGGGATTTCAAACGCGGGTATACCATCTGCGACCGCATCGGCACCCGCGTACTCCGAGACCCCTACACCAGTAAGCCGAACGTCATGTTTTACATGACCAAGCGAATTGGCGGGATGTTGACCGACTCAAACGCCATCAAGCTCCTTAAAATGGAAGCCTAAACCACCAACCACGGAGGGCTCCGGCCCTCCTTTTAGGAGACAAATATGCTTCTCGACAACGTGAAAATTGATCAAATCCTCGGCTACTACGCCGCAGGGGTCACCAAGAGGGTGTCCGACATCCTCGACATGTCCGGCTATGACGGCGTCCTCTTCGTCGCCAGCCTCGGCACCACCATCGAAAACGGCACCGTCGACGTGTTCGTGGAGCAGGACGTGGCTAATGCTACCACCAATATGGCCCGCCTCGCCACGACCACCGTTCACACCGTCACCGCCGCAAACGCTGCCCTGGGCAAGTCGGCCATCGTGGTCGACGTGTACAAGCCCCGCGAGCGTTACCTCCAATGCAACATCACCCCGGCTGTTTCGAACGCCGTCATTCTCGGCATCGTGGCGATCCGCTACAAGGGCCACCTGGCGCCGGAAGTCAACGCCTCGCTGGTCAAGGCCACCAAGTTGATCTCCCCGGCTGAAGCATAAACCAACAGGGGATGCTCCGGCATCCCCTTAACTTTGAGGCCCGAAATGAAAAAACTTTTGCTGATAATCTTGCTGATTTGCTGCGCGGCTTCGGCGTTTGCGGCAAAAGCCAATCTCCCTGTTGACGGCCTCGGCATCCGAATTAACGACTTCGCCCCCTCGGGCAGGAAGTCCGCGGAACTCACGGTCAGCTCCGTCACCGTCGACGCGACCGACGATCTGCGCTACAGCATCTACAGCCCGACCGCCTGCGCGTTCCGGCTAATGAGCACTGCGACCGTGGCCGGTATTAAGCACACGCTGCCGGCCAACGCGATCACGTCCCGCGCAGTCAACCCGGCGACCCCATTTCTCAACTTCAGCGGCTGCGCTTCCGGCGAACTACAGGTGCAATAATGGCGCTCAAAATCGTCACCCCACCGCTGACCGAGCCGATCACGATCTCAGACGTCGAGGCGCAGATCCAATTCGCCCTCCCTGATGACCAGGAGACTCTCGTCGAGGGGTACATCGTGGCCGTGCGGCAGAAGGTCGAGCTCGCACTTCGCCGGGCGCTGGTGACCCAGACCCACGACCTGACGATGCACGAGTTCCCGGCGCCCCATGCGCGCAACCCGTTTGCAGCCATCGAGATCCCCCTTCCCCCGCTGCAATCGGTGACCATCACCTATCTCTCAACAGCCGGCACGATGACCGCTCTCGATGCCGCCGATTACGTTGTGGATACCGACAGTACGCCGGGGAGGGTGACGCCTGCCTATGGCAAGACATGGCCCGCAACGCTCGATTACCCGGGCGCCGTGCGGGTGCAATTCGTGGCGGGCTATGGTGGCCCATTGGCATGGGACGCGGCTCGGGTCTACCTGGTTGACGAGCGCATGCTCTACACCAACGGGACCACGTACCGCAAAACGGCCACCTCTGCCGCGGGAGTCCTGCCGACCGACGCGACGAAATGGGTGGTTGATCATCCCGGCTATGCCGTGCCGCAGTGCATCCGCAATTGGATGCTGCTGAACACGGCGAACCTGTACGAGAACAGGGAAACCATTATCATCGGGTCCATCAATTCCGAACTCGACACGCTTGCCGACTCGCTGCTCGATCCGGAGAGATGGGAGGTAAGGGTTTGAGCGTTCAAGGAGTTTTATGTTTCATGGGGTTCCATCGCTGGTCCCATCGTTCGATCCATCAAGAATGGTTCTTTGGCGATGACGGATATGCCATTGCAGCGGTCCTGGACAGATGTGGGTGTGGGAAAACTCGGATTGCACCTGGCGGAGAGTCCAGGCTTACGCGATGGGTAGTGCTGGAACAATACGGCGGGCGGAATTAATGCGCGCCGGAAAACTTCGCCACCGCATCAAACTTCAGACCAAATCCGCCGGCACTGCGGACGGCTACGGCGGACAGGCCGACGTTTGGGCGGACACCTACACCAATATTGCCGCATCCGTGGATCCTCTTTCCGGCCGCGAGCTGCTGGCGGCGCAGGCGGTCCAGAACGAAAGCCGGTTCAAAATCACCACGCGGTTCATCGCCGGGTTCAACCCGATAACGGCACCCGCCATGCGGATCGTCTTCGGAACCAGAGTCTTCAACATCGTCGACGCGACGAACATCGAAGAGCGTAGCCGTCAAATCGAATTCATTTGCTCGGAAGGGCTCGCACAGGGGTAAGCGATGGCAGTTGAAGGAGACATTCATACGATCCTTGCCGCGCTTGTTTCCAACCGGTGCTATGCGCTGGTTGCTCCAGAATCGGCGGCGCGCCCGTACATCGTTTTCCAGGTCATAAGCAACCCGACGCTGAACGATCTGGATGGTGACGTGGGGATCAGTAACCGCCGCTTCCAGGTCGACGTGTGGGCCGACACCTACGGCGCAGCCAAGGCCCTCGGCAAAACCGCCGCAACCTCATTGACCGCCGCCGGACACTTGAAGCTGGGGGATAACCCCGACCAGCGCGACGCGGAAACGAAAACTTTTTGTGCCAGCTCGGATTATAGCGTTTGGGGGGAGTCGTGACAGAGCGCAAACAGCGGATGCTGACGGATGCCGACGTGGAGGCAATAGCCGACGCGCTGAAGACCCATTCGGCCTGCAACATGGGCCTGACGCCGGCAGAAGTCACCACGCTCAAGCGGTTCCTTGGCGCTTTTAACAAGGCGGCGGGGATCGTCGGGACGCTGGTGTTGACGGCCATCGTTGCCGGAATGATCGCCATGTTCACTAAAGGATTTTGGACCACACTGATTACCGGCGCCAAGGCTGCAAAATAACTTCTCAAGGAGACATCACAATGAAACGATTTACCGCTTTCCTCAGCTTCATCCTCCGCGCGCCGCTCATGCTCATGTTGTCGGTCGGCGCAGGCGCGCAGCTCGCCAAAAACACCAAGCATTACATCGCCACCGGCACCGGTGCTGCTATCACCGTCACCGCTATCAGCAAGGCGTTTCGCGCCGAGGTGACCGGGACACATGCACTTGCCAAGGGCGACCGGGTGACGTTTGCATCAGTTGCCGGAATGACCGAGATGAACGGGCTGACCGGCACCGTCATGGCCGTGACCGGCACCACGGCTTTCGTGGTTGATATCGATTCCCGCGCCTTCACCACCTACACCTCAGCCGGGACCGCGACGCCGGTCACATGGACCCAGATCAAGGGTATCAAAGGTGTCAACCCTTCCGGCGCATCCATCGCCACAAACGACATTTCCGACCTCGAAAGCGACAGCGCGGAATTCAATTTTGGCCTGCCCGATGCGGGCACCTGGACCGAGGATATCCACATCCTAGAATCCGACCCCGGCCAGATCGCCGCGCTCGCATCCTATGATGCCGGGTTGGTCAAGGACCACAAGATCGTCACCACCACAAAAACCCGCACGTTTAGCGCTGGCGTCACCAAGTGGCCGAACATCCCGACCGCGACAGTTGGCGGCGTTCAGACCGGCAGCGCAGAATACAAGATCTCTGGCGTGGTTGTTGTCTCTTAACCTCTCCCGCCTTCGGGCGGGGACTTCCTCTTAAAGGATCGAAAATGGCACATCTTGACAAGGCATCAATATTGGCGGCACCGGACCTCAAGCGCGAGATCGTCCCGGTTCCCGAGTGGGGCGAGGATGCAACCGTCATCATCGGCGAGCTTTCCGCAACCGACCGCGTGGCGTTTTCCGAGTGTGTCGGTGCGAAGGAAAACGAGCATCGGCATTACACCGCGCTTGGCTTGACCTATTTCATTATCAACGAGGACGGTACGAGGACTTTTGAAGATTCCGAAGCTGAGCTTCTAGCTGGGAAAAATGTCAACGTGCTGCTCCGGCTTTTCGAAGTGGCAAAAAAGCTCAACGGGCTCCACGCGGCCGTCGAGGATGTTGAAAAAAACTAAGGGGCCAGCCTGAGCGATTGTTTGCTTTTCGGCTGGCCAGGCAGTGCGGCTACCCTCACCCGCGCATGATGCTGGCGCAGATGACCAGTTCTGAGTTTGGCGAGGCGTTGGCTTACGACAGGATCGACCCTTGCGGCGAGTACCGCAACGAGAGAAGGCACGGACAGCACATGGCCATGCTCGCCAATTTCAACCTCAACCTTGACGAGCCTGCCAAGCCGGTTGAGTTTATGAATTTCATGAACCAGCCGGAAGAACCAGATCTGACTCCGGAGCAAATCGAGGCGCGGTTAGACAGGATTTTCGGGGGCTGACGTGGGCGACATCAAGACGGGGAACATCCAAATCACCGGCCTCGCCGATCTCGAAAAGAGGTTGCTGGCGTTCAGCGACAAGCTGGCGCGGAATGTGATGGGCGGGGCGATCCGCGCCGGTGCCGTGGTCATCCAGAAGGAAGCTCGGGCGAAGTGCCCGGTAGGCGCTGACGCTCACTGGCTGGGGAAAAAGGGGCAGAAGGGCCGCGTGCTGATCCAGCCGGGCGAGCTTAAAAGGAAAGGTATCCGTGTACGATCGGCGCCCCGGAAGAAAAGGTCAGTGCCGATTGAATACTGGGTCTACGTTTCAAAGCGGTATTGGTACTGGAAGTTTCAGGAATTCGGGACTGCGAAGATGGCAGCTCAACCGTTCCTGAGGCCGGCATTTGACGAGACGAAAGAGAAAGCGACCGAGGCAGTGCGCGATTACCTGGCGAAACGGATAGAGAAAGAGGCGGCTAAATTATGAGCGGACAGTTGGGCGAACTCGTCATATCTCTAAAAGCCGACATGGCGCGATTTCAAAACGACATGGGCAAGGCGAACAGGACCGCCCAGGACAACGCCAAGGCGATCTCCGGCCACTTCGACGCCATGGGCAACACCATCAAATCCGTCACTGAGCTACTCGTTGGCTTCGCGGGCGCGGCGTCCTTCGGCGCCCTCATAAAATCATCCATCGACGCAGCCGACAGCATGAGCAAGATGAGTCAGAAAGTCGGCGTCAACATTCAAGAGCTTTCCGGTATGGCCTACGCCGGAAGTCTTGCGGACGTTTCTGTCGAGCAGCTCGCCAAGGGCATGGGCAAGCTGAACAAAGCGATGTACGACGCGCAGCAGGGCGGCAAGGCTTCTGTTGACACCTTCAAGGCGCTCGGTGTCTCCGTTGTCGATGCGTCCGGCAAGCTCCGCAAGTCCGATGAAGTCATGTTTGATGTCGCGGATCGGTTCGCCGGGATGGAGGACGGCGCGGCAAAGACGGCGCTTGCGATGGAGGTATTCGGCAAGGCTGGCGCTGACATGATCCCCCTCCTTAATGGCGGGTCCAGAGGGTTGAGAGATGCGACCGACGAGGCGCGGCGGTTCGGGCTGGTGCTGGATGCCGAAGCCGGGAAGCAGGCCGAAGCGTTCAACGACAATCTCACCCGGCTAAAGTCGCAGGCGCAGGGCGCAGCGCTGGCGTTTTCCAACGAGATGTTGCCGTCGCTGATATCCGTGAGCGATGCCATGGTGAAGAACGGCGCAGGCGGGGCCGCCATATTCGGAAAGGCGATCTCTGAGACGGTGCGCTCGATCCAAGAAGCCACCGTGTACTGGTCCGTGTTCGCTGACAAGATCGGCGCATGGAATGATACCGGGGGGCTCCTTGGTCACGCCTTCAGCAGCAAGAAAGCTGCAGATTACAAAAAGCAACTTCAGGATATTGCCATAGCAGAGGCGCAGCAACTAGCCGAGATTGCGGCGGCGCACAGCAAGGCCGTTGCGCCCGTTATACCCGGCAGTGGTGGCGGTCAAGGGCCGGATATGGCGGCCGCCGCCAGGGCCGCCGCTGATGCCCGCGCAAGGGAAGAGGCTGTTAGGCAGTCGAAGGTTGCAGGGTCTCGGATCAAAGATCAGAAGGATTTAGCCGCCGCGGCAAAGCTGGCAAACGACCAGCTAAGAGAAATGTCCCGACTGCTGGAAGGAGATGCGCGGAGGGATGGCGACCTTGCCGGGTTCGGTTCCGGCTTGCTCGATAACCAGCTCATCGCGCCCGCCCCGCAGGATGCCAAGTTCAGCTTACTCGGGAAAAGCGAGACGATGGGGTACGCCGGGAATGCCACGGACCTGGGAGCGCCGCCGGTAGCCGACCCCGCAATCGCCAAAGCTCAGTACGCCGCAATCATGGCACAGGGTGACGCGCAGAAAGAACAGCTGCTCCAGCTGGAAACTTGGCGAGCTGAAGACCTGGCTATTATCGAATCTTGGGACAACAAGACCCTCGATGCAGCGGAAAGGGTCAAGAAGGCAAAGCTCAAAATCGACCGCGACTATGCCGAGGCCAAAAAGAAGATCGATTCCGCATCCACCGAGGCCTCCGCGAACTCGCTACAAAGCAGCATGGGCCAGATCGGCAACATGCTGATGCAGGGCGGCAAGCAGCAATTCAAGGCCGGGAAAGAGATCGGCAAAATGATGATCGCCATTGACACGGCCAAGGCGGCCTCTGCGGCGTTTGCAGGGGCCGCGGCGGCAGGCGGTCCTTGGGGCGTTGCGATGGGCGTTGCGGCAGGCATCGCGGCAATGGGTGTCGGCACGATGAACATGGCGCGGCTTGACTCCATCCCCTACACACCGAGTGCGGCGGGCGGCTACGACATTCCTTCTGGAGTCAACCCGCTCACCCAGCTCCATGAGGAGGAAATGGTTCTTCCGAAGGGCTACGCGAACGTCATCCGCGACATGGCGAAGAATGGCGGGGGCGGGTCACGTCAGGCCGTGGAGGTGACGCAGGTGTTCCAGATCTCCCCCGGCCTAAACGGGGCCGTTCAAGCGGAGATCCAGAGGGCCGCGCCGATGTTGATGAGGATGTCCGTCCAGGGCGTAAAGAACGCCATGCGTAGCGGTGACTTCCAGGGAGTGAATTAATGATTTTCGACTTCCCCGCAATAATCCCGAACGCCGCGACATGGGGGCTGGTCGCCAACACGACGAGCTCCCGAAGCGAGCTGAACGGCGTCGGACAGGACTTCGCGCTTCCGGGTGATTTCTGGAAAGGGACGCTCACCTTCACCAACGTCAAGCCGCCACGGTCAAATGTGCTGTGCGCGTTCATAGCAAGCCTTCGCGGCAAGTCTGGCCGGTTCACCATGACGCCCCCCGGATATCGCGGTCCCGCATCCGGCGAGCTCGGCGACATTTCCGCGTTGTGGGCATCGGGCGGATCGATCACAACTTACTCGCCTGCGGTAAAAGCGGACTCGACCATCATCACCGCCGACTCGACGTTGACGGCAGACGCTACCCGTTACTGGCTGTCTATCGGGGATTACATCGAGGTGCTGGGCGAGCTCAAGATGGTCACCGCGTCAGTGACAGACCCCGGTGCCGGGACCTGTGCAATATCCTTCGTGCCGCCGCTTCGCCAGGCCGTTCCCTCCGGAACGCCAATCATCACCGCCCAGCCAAAATGCCGGATGAAGCTGTCGGACAATAACCAGGCGCAATGGCCCGTTCAGCCGGGGAAAATCTATGCGTTTTCCATGGGCATCGAGGAGGCGATTGATTTATGAGATCGGTCGACGCAGCCATACTAGCCGCCCTCTCGGCCCCCTCAGTCCGGTGCATCTATTTCGTCCGGCTTCACTTCGATTCCGATACCGTCGCATGGCACAGCGGATTCGGGATCATCGCGCTGGACGGCTACAACTACGTTGGCACGGGCATTCTCAGCAGCGTTTCCGTTATCAACGAAGATCCCGGCGTGAGGGCGGCGTCCGTCAACGTTGGCCTCTCCGGGGTCCCCGAATCGATAGTTACTGCGATGCTCAACGAGAAGTATCTGAACCGCGCGGGCTACGTTCATTTCGTCCCGCTCGATGATGGAGACCGCCCGGTCTCGGCCAGCCCCGTCTTGCTGTTCCGGGGATCGATGGATTCGATCAGCGGCAGGATCGGTAGTGAGTCGAGCTTTGTCGTGGCGCTAAAGTCGCGGCTGGCCGATTGGGACCGGCCACGGAAAATCCTTTACACCGATTCCCAGCAGCAAAAGCTCCACCCGGGCGATAAGGGGATGGAGTTCATCCCGCAAATCTCCAAGTCGAAAATCATCTGGCCGCGCGCAGCAGCCATGCTCGACCCGAGGGATTAGGATATGGGATTCTGGAGTGACATTTACCACGGCCTAGTGGATGTCGGCAAAGACATTCACGATAAATACAGCGACCCGTTCACCTTCGACGGTGCGATGGCCATATTGACCGGCGGCGGGGCCCCGGCGATTGAGTTTTCCATCGAGGGCACCAAGGACAATTGGAGTGTTCTCAAGCACCACTTGATTCCTGACATGCGCCGGGACCGCGAGCTAATGGTGAGCTCGTCGGTAACCTCCCGCAAGCTGATCTACGGCCGGACTCGGGTAGGCGGCCAGCTTGCATATTTCGAGAGTTCCGGCGCTGACTCTACTGAGCTGCACGTCCTCATGATTTTCGCTGGCCATGCGATAGATGCCTATGAGGAAATCTGGCTGGACGACAAGCTCGCGGCGACGGTCTCCGGCGGCGTGATTACCATGCTCGCTCCGTACCAGACCAACACCGTGATTGAGCTTTTCGACGGCACGCAAACGGTGGCCTGCGCGTCGATGGTTGCGGCATCTGGCGGCATCTGGACCGCTGATCATAAATTGCTCGGCCTCGCTTACGGGTATCTCAAATTCACCTACACCGAGGGCGCATTTCCTGCCGGGATGCCAAGCGTCAAAGCGACGATCAGGGGCAAGCGGATATACGATCAGCGCACCGGCCTGACGGTGTGGAGCGACAACGCCGCGCTCTGTATCCAGGATTACATGCTGATGCCTGCGGAGCTGGGCGGCATGGGATGCGATGCCAGCGAGATATCAAGCGCAACGTTCACCGCCGGCGCGAATATCTCGGATCAGCTGGTAGCATCGGACGATGCCGGTGGCACGGAAAAACGGTACACGATAAACGGGATAATCGGGCTAGAGGGAAAGCCGTCAGGGTTCGTCGGTTCCATGCTCTCGGCCTGTTCCGGATCTGCGGTCTACTCGGGCGCGGAGTGGAGGCTGCACGTCGGCGCTCCGTCCTCGTCGGTGGCAACGATAGACGAATCCTGGCTCAACGGCGGGATGACTTTTACTGTCGGGTCGAACAAGGGCGAGCTGGTCAACACCGTTAAAGGGATTTTTACCGACCCGACAGCGTTTTGGGCCGATACGGAGTTCCCGGTGGTTTCGTCATCAGCATATGTTGCCGAGGACGAAGAAGAGTTGACCGCCGATATCTCACTCCCGTTCACTACCTCATCCGCGACAGCCCAGCGCCTGGCACGGATCGTCATGGAGAAGTCCCGGCAGGGATTCAGCATCTCCATGGGCTGCAACATGCAAGCGTTTCCGCTGGACGCCCTGGACGTCATTTCGCTCAACAACTCCCAGCTAGGGTTCGATGAGGCGCAGTTTGAAATCAGCCATTGGGATTTCGCGACGATGGGCGGTGTCAATCTGGCACTGAAAAAATATGATCCCGCTGTTTACGATTGGGCCGGGTCAGACATCGTTACTGCCGTTACAACAGAACCCCTCGTCTTGCCGGACCCGTGGACAGTCGGAGCGCCAACGGGGTTGGCAGTTGTTGATGCACCGGTCGAGTACGAGGGGTCGCTTAGCCGGTCGCAAACCACATTTTCGTGGGTCAGTCCTTCGGCGCTGGCGACCAGGTATATCGTGCAGCTTGACGGCGTCGATTACGCGCTGTCGGTCACCACGCAATATGTTTTCTCGGATCTTATCCCAGGCATGTACACGTTCGGGGTTATCGCTCTCAACGCATCCGATGTCCGGTCACCGGTAGCGACCATCGAGTACGAGGTCACCACTCCCAGCGGGACCGGGGCAATACTGCTGGCCGGTTTCGCGGGAGGACAGACGGCCTACGGAGGGACAGAGGCCGGTGAAAATTTAACGCTTGGATCAACAGCGCATGAAACCAAAGGGAAGATTCTTTTTGGTACGTCTGCTTACGATGAATCCAGTAACCAGTTAGGGCTTGGCACGGATACCCCTACAGCCGTAATCCATCTGCCCGCTGGAACGGCGGCGTCGGGAACGGCACCGGCGAAAATGACCGCGGGAACGCTCATGGACACGCCAGAAGCGGGGGCTATTGAGTGGGACGGGAACAAACTTTATGCCACGTCAGGATCGACCAGGGAAACCGTAGCCTACGACTCAGATGCGCTCGGCTACCTTCTATTGGCAGGCCGCGCAGGGGGTCAGACGGCGTATGGTGGCACAGCAGCAGGGGAAAACCTGACGCTCGGGTCTACCTCTGATGCGACAAAGGGTAAGATCCTTTTTGGCACATCCGCTTATGACGAGGTCAACCAACGGCTAGGCTTAGGGGTTGATGCGCCCACGGCAACGGTCCACCTGAAAGCGGGGGCGGCTACGGCATCCTCTGCACCGGTAAAGCTGGCAGCCGGCACGCTCATGACGACACCGGAGGCCGGGGCAATCGAGTGGGATGCCAACAGGCTGTACGTCACAGCAGGGTCGACGCGGCAAACCATCGCCTATGCCTTAGACGTGCAAAACGCAGATGCCAAGGTGACGCCTGCCGATGCTGATGTTGTGGGACTGGCTGACTCTACAGCCAGCGGATTGATCCGGAAGTTAAGCTGGGCGAATATTAAAATCACGCTGAAAAACTATTTTGACCTGCTGTATCCGCCGATCATTTCCCCTACGTTCGTCACACAAGTTATATCGCCAAAGTTTGTGACTACCAGCACAGGCGCAACCTCGTACAACCCTAACGGGTATAACGGAGCATCAGCAGGCCATCAACTGTCTGCCACTAACGGCACCGGGGCAATGGCCGTAACTCGTTACACCGCTGGCGGATCAAACGAGTGCATATTCGGGGTAGTTCAAGAAGCTGCAGGGGCGGGTGCTTTCGTTTGGCAAGGGTACTCAGGGGCCGCGTATTATGAACGTATGCGGCTATCATCTGCAGGAGTTTTGTTTCTCAATACCACAGACAACGGTTCCGGCGCGGTATTGCAAATCGGTGGAAGATTCACGGCTAGCGACAGCATTGTTGCGGGCGCTGGTTTTGGTTGTAACGGGAAAACCGCACAGGTGGCCGTGACCGCACCCGCAGACGCGACAGACTTGGCATCTGCCATCGATCTCATCAATAACATCAAAGCCACGCTGATTGCTAACGGGATATCAGCATGACCGTAAATACTCAGCAAAATAGGGGATACCATGGAAGTGATTAACACAGGCATTGCGGCAGATGACGGCAGCGGCGACCCGCTCCGTACCGCTTTCAGCAAAACCAACGCGAACTTTGCCGAGATACTCGCAGCCATCTCGGGCGGACTTGGGGCGACAGTCACGCTCAATTTTGAGGCCATGGTTGAGATTTTAGCAAACATGCCGGACGTGGCCAGCAATTATGCGTCACTTAACGCCGCCGTCGCTGCTATCGGGAGCACGCCGGCAACGCTACAGTATGGGGCTGACGTCACAGTAACCGGGGACATTGTCATCCCTGCCACGCTGGAGCTGATGCCGCTCAACGGCGCAGTGATCAATCATGGCACGTATACTATCAGTTACGCGGGCAGCACGGCGCAATGGCTACTGGCGCAGATATTCAACGGCACAGGGGCGGTTACTGGGCTTAAGATTTCCCGGCCCGCATGGTTCGGTGCAAAAGGCGACGGTACGACTGACGACACGGCAGCTATGCAGCGCGCAATGGCAGCATTGAGCGGCGGAGGCGATTACATGATCAGCCCTGCCGCATCTTACTGCAAGATAACAGCAGCGATCAGTGGATTAAGCAATGTTCGGGTCATTGGGTGCGGCACATCCGGAGAAATACGAAACGTAGACCCCTCGCCCTCTACCGACATAAACGTTTTTTCGTTTGTCGGTAAAACAAATTTCAGTATCAAGGGAGTTGCAATTAGGGGCAGCGGTAAATCCGTCGCGATGGCAGCGGACCAGGGCGCAGGGGTATATCTTTTTGGATGTTCCAACTTCGCCGTTGCTGACAACAGAATATCCTACTGCTCGAAACACTCGATCATGGGGCGTAACGTTTCTTTTGGATCTATTAGCCGCAACACGATGACCAACGTCCAGTCCGAGATCAACTCTCTCGATATAGAGCTTTATGCCAGCGACAACGAAAGCGTCACATATGTAACGGTTGACAACAACCATTGTCTGAGTAATTCCGGCCTTGGCATTGGCATTTCCATGGCGGGAACGGCTGTCACTGGTAACGCTGCAGCGTCTCACATTAAAGTGATCGATAACTATGTTTATAACAAGCTGCGGCATGGGATTTACTTTTACCAGCACGTCACACCAATTACCGATGTCATCTGTTCGGGTAATCACGTTGAAGACGTCGGCTGGATTGGTATTTACGCTGTAGGGTCTACGCGTAAAATGACGATCACAAATAACAGTCTCAAGAACTGCTGTACCAATATAGGGACTTCTCTTCCGTTTGCAGCCATAGGTCTTTCTTCCGGCTCGCCGGATACTCCGATTACGCACCCCCCCATGCAGGCTATTATCATCTCAGATAACAACATCCAGGGGACCAACGGCTGCAATGGCATAGAGTTGACGGGAGCGGCCAACTCTACAATCGCGGGCAATACCATCGTTGGAGATAATGTATTTGCGGCAGAGGGTGCTAATTCAGGCGCAATTTTGGCATATTACGTCAGCAACAGTGTCATTTCCAGCAACACCGTCAGGTATAACGGCGCTGAGGGGTACGGGATTCTTGTCTATGGCACATCGGCCACGCCTCAGAAAGAGAATGTTGTAGCCAATAATAATGTTTATGGTGCGCTCGACTTCGGCATTATTGCACAGTACCAGACCGCGACCAGCATTAACAACAATGTGGTTTCCACCACAAAGACCGGAATACATATTGCGGCTTCAACCTCTGTAGACGTGAAAAACAACCAGATTTCCAATGGGACCGCTGGATACGCTGATATTCAGACAAATGGAACATGCAGCAATATTTCCATCATCGGCAACACGCTTTCGGGGGCAAAAGCAACAGGCTATGGTGTTTTGGTTGACGGAGCGGGCCAAACCGGAACAGCCGTGGATTCCAACAATATGGCGAAGCTGACGGCATTAAGTGTGTTGGGAAAAATCACAGACAACGGAACCACAACGAGCGTGAGCCGAAACAAGATGTCAACGGCCTCAATGAGCGGGACTTTCACGGCAACCGCTGGCACCTCCTCAACGGTTATGAACGGCAATGCTACAAGTTTTTCGAAGATCGTGATTATCCCGACTAACGCGTCGGCTGGGGCTTTGATTACAAACATATCCAGCGTCAATACAGGAGTCAGCTTTACAGTAGCCACCGGGACCGCGGCTGGTACAGAAGTTTTTAGCTACATCATCTATTAACGTTTACGCCGCCCCCGGTTCGCCGGGGCTAACTCTTGAGGTGAAAGATGACCAGGGAAGAAGCCTGCAAAAAACTACACGAAGCGGCCCGCGCAGAGCTCGGCGTCCAGGAAGTAGCGGGAGACGGCGACAACCCGCGCATCATCGAGTACCACAGCTTTACCACTCTCCGCGCTCGTAAGGACTCCGTGCCGTGGTGCTCAGGATTTGCAAACTGGGTGAACAACGCGGCAGGGTTCAAGGGTACGGGCTTTGCCAATGCCCGATCCTTCCTCAACTGGGGCGTCAAGCTCGACAAGCCTATCCTCGGCTGCGTCGTAGTTTTGAAGCGCGGCAAGCCTCCTGCTGGCCATGTGACGTTCTGCGACCATGAGGACATCTCTAACGGGATAGTGAGGTGTGTCGGGGGGAACCAGGGAAACGCCATCAAGGTTTCCCGCTACCCCGTATCGGACGTCCTCGGGTACAGAGCGCCGGCATGAGGGCGCTCGTCCTCCTGGCTCTCCTCCTCCCCGGCTGCGCCACTCTCGGCCAGCGGGAGTCCAGCGTCACCCTCCCCTCGGGCGAGGTCTATATGGTCCGGTGCCAGCATGACGCAACGCTGGAGTTCAAGCAGGGAGAGACAGCGATTAAAGTGAACAACCAGGGCAAGTCCGGGCCGATAGACTCGCTGATTTCGTTGCTGACGCTCGGGATTGTGCGCTCAGCCGAAAAGTAAGGGGGCATCGTGGAAGATCATGAAAGGGTAAGGCTGCTGGAGTCGTACCAGGAGGGCACTTACTGCTCCTACGCGATGGAATACTGCGCTTGCGGTAACAACGTCCGCGAGTGTGCCAAACGTAACCCTGTCGAGTGCCGCAACTGCCGGCAGAAGAATGAAAGGGGGGGGTGAGCCGTGAGCAAACCACAACTATTCGCATCTGAAAGTTATCTATCCGCATCGCCGGAAGTTCGCGCCCAGGTGGTGAACGGATGCGGGCCGGGTGGGTGGAAGTTTGACATCATCCCCGACAAGTTGCTTGGGCTGAGCATCGCCGCGACCTGCGACATCCACGATTGGGATTATGCCGTGGGACAGACCGTAGCAGACAAGGACGCCGCCGACAGGGTATTCCTCAACAACGCCCTGCGAACCATCGAGGCGGCAAGCGGCTGGTGGAATCGGCGCTACACCGTCCGGAACGCGCGGCGATGCATGGCATGGGGCTACTACCAGGCCGTTCACTGGTTCGGCGGGCCTGCGTTCTGGCAGGGGAAGAACTCGCCGGCAAATCTAACCGTAACCGTTTAACAGTCACGCCTCGCCATTTGGCACCCCGCTGCAGGCCCCCTCCCCCTGTAGCGGGCTATTTTTATCAGTTGTCAAAGAACGCGCTCTATGTGAAGCCAGCCGTCAGAGAGGAGCGTCTCACTCTGGCATCCGGCGTTTTTGGCAGTAATCCCCTATTGCTACGCCGCAGCCCTCAACCGGTCCTCAACCCGGCGCCTCAGACCTGTCGCATCCATAGTATTCATCGCCACGGCCTTAGCGTAAAGCGTGGCCTTCCCCGCCCGATCCATCTTCCCTATTTCATCCTCTAACAGCTTATCGATACCCTCATGATGGTTACTCTCCAGCTTGAAAAACTCAGACGGCGAGCAAGCGAATATCTCGCACAGGTGGGTAATCATGGCAGACGATAACCCTCGTCGCCCGTTCTCGATTGCTGAGATGTTTTGCTTCTGCGCTCCCAGTTGCGCGGCTAGTTGCTCCTGCGTCAATCCCGACTCCTCGCGCATCCTTCGTAGGTTCCGTCCGGTGATTTTTAATAATTCCATTCGCGCCTCCAAATATGCGTTTTATAGCGATAGTGTATCCGCATGATAACGGCTGTCAAATATTTTTCGCATATGATGATAAAAAATCGTTGACAGGTAATCAGTAAAAGGTTACAAGTAGCCATCAAGCAAACGGGGAGGTGGTGGGATGAGTACCAGTGGAGACGCAAGAATCACATTCGTAATACCGATAGACCAGAAAAGGCGGTTGCAGTCTCTGGCGAAGGAAAAAGGCCTGGACCTGAGCAGTTTTATCCGGAGCAAGATGTTCGAGGCCATCGACGAAAAAGAAAAGGCAGCATAGAAGGCAGGAAGGAAAGTGTAATTCCATATCTAGGAGGTGTGCAATGACCAAGGAAAGATCGGTGCAGTTCATGTTCTGGTTCACGATTCTCTTCATCATCGGCGGGGTGGGTGCCTGCCAGCTGGCCAAGCCGCTCCACGCTTACGACGAGCGACGCCTCGCTGCCGACATGGCAGAGGCTTTGGCGCAAGAGGAGGCGGACGCGAAGCTTGCCGCTGAACTCTTTGTGGAGTGTAACGCCAGGGCGCGCAAGGCGGTGCAACAATGACCGCCAAGGAGGAATACACCGCGCTTATCCGCCGGCAGGATGAACGCCACGCCGCCGCAGTCGTGCTCAACTCGCAGCTGAAGGCGGAGGTTGAAGGGCTTACCGGCATCACCGTTCTCCAGCGCCAGACGATGGAGAGTTTCGGAGGGCGCCATGGCATGTGAGTGCGGCGGTTCTCAGTATTTCACGGTAGCCGAGCTCGACGGCAGGGAACGGGTAGTCATGAAGTGCTCCGTATGCGGGAAGCTGGCGAGAGATCCGGCGGGGTCGGACCGGTGACACCAGAATCTAAAGAGTTTACCCAGTGGCGCCGGGATATGGAGGACGCTGAGGCGTTCAAGGCGAATCCTCATCCGCTGTACCGGACGCGCTATTGGCAGACGCCGCGGATTATAGAAGCAGATCCCCGCGAGAGAGATTAGGAGAAACCATGAACCGCTTCCCCACAACCATATTCGTCAAGCAGAACACAATCAACCAGCAAATGCCGGTAATCGCCGGGGAGCTCAAGGAAGTGTATGACGAGTTCATGGAGCCGACCGTCAACTATCACAAAGTGGCTGTCGAGTTGCTGGACCTGATCCAGGCGGCTGAGACTGGGCTGGAAATACTGAGGGAGCAGGAGGGGGTGGATATCGAGAAGGCTGAGCGGCAGACCTACGAGAAGAACAGAAAGCGCGGGTATTACCAAATTTAAAGGGGGGTTCATGGCTGGTGCAGATTATTACCGATGTGACGTGTGCAACGGAAAGGCTCTTTACGATGCAGACATGTACGAACGGTGGGAAGACGTGGACGTGAAAATCATCTGCATCAAATGCAAGGCAACGCATGAAGTAATCGTGCAAGAAAAGGCAGTGAAGTAAAGGGCGCGGGAACGCCCTCAACCTTAAACACGAACGGAGGAATTATGCAGAAACAGCAAACAGTTGTCAAGGTGTGGGTGATGCTCCCCAATCCGTTGACCAAGGAGAGGCGCGATGAGTAAAGCAGTGGCCATCAGACAGACCGGAGAAATGCAACTTGCCGACTACAAGCCCAAGAGCTTGATCGACCTGGCTCAGTCTACGGCGATTATGCAGCGCCTGCTTAAGGGGATCATGAAGGTCGACGTGCACTTTGGCACGATCCCCGGGACTCCAAAGCCGACGCTTTTCAAGGCGGGCGCCGAGAAAATCCTTTCCACGTTCCTGATCAGCGCGGAACCGATTGTCGAAGACCTCTCAACTGACGACTGCAGCCGGTACCGCGTCAAGGTGATCGGTTGCACGCCTGACGGAACGATCATCGGGTATGGCATCGGCGAGTGCTCGACGGACGAGGAAAAGTACAAGTGGCGCGCCTCGGTGTGTGATCAGGAGTTCGAAGCCACAATGCAGGACCGGCGCCGGGAGAAATGGAGCAAGGGATGTCAGAACTCGCCGCCAAAGTCGGTAAAGCAGATCCGCACCAATCACGCCGACCTCAGCAACACGGCGCTGAAGATGGCAAAGAAGCGCGGGATGATCGACATGGTGCTGACGGCTACTGCAGCATCAGACCTCTTCAGCCAGGACCTTGAGGATCTGAAGGACATCATCGACATCACCGACTACCAGAAGCCGACAGGCGGGAAGCCGGAAGTCAAGACGCCGCAGTCCACTCAGGAGCAGGGCGGCGATCAGAAAGACCCTGCGGCGAAAATCTCGGCTGGCGGTGCGGTCTACCTCACCAAGCAGCTCGACACCAAGAAGATCCCGCACGCCGACTTTTGCGCCTACATGAAGGTGGCCGCTATCGGCGACATCACCAACTCGGATTTCAACGCGGCGTGCGCGGCCGTCAAGAAGTGGGAAGCACAGCCTTGACAACCCTTGATCTCACCTTCGATCCGATAGCGCACCATTACTTCCTCAACAAGGAGCGCTTGCCCTCGGTGTCGGAGATCAAGGATCCGCTTACCGATTTCAGCATGGTTGCTCCGGACGTAATGAAGAGGGCACAGGATTTCGGCACGGCCCTGCACTCCATGGTGCAATTCTGCCTGGAAGAGACATTAGACTTTGGCTCTCTCGATGACGAGCTGTTCGGATGCCTACAGGCTTTTGAACTCTGGCTATCAGAAGTCAAACCCTTCCAGTCCGGACCAGCACTGATCGACGTGAAGTCCCGCAAGTTCGACAGGGTAGCCGATCCGGTTCAGCTTGCAGCGTATCACCAGCTTTACCTGGAGAACGGGATCGAAGAGGTGGCCGTCGAGCGCCCTATGGCGAGCATCATTCACCGCTACGCCGGGACGCCTGACATCATCATACCCGCAGAGGCCGGCGGCCCGATCCTGAACCACCGGATTCTCTACCTTGGCCGGGATGGAAGATACCAGTACACCCCCTGCTATGACCGCAACGCTTGGCCGATGTTTGGCCGACTCCTGGGCGATTACTACCGCGTCCAGGAAACTCAAAAATTAATTCACTCTTGGAGGAATAGATGAACACGGAAGAAACTGAAGTACCGACCGGCGCAGCAATGGAGGTGTATCGGGAGATCCTGATGCTCACCATCACGGACCAGGATACCTGCGGCCAGATGGTCACCCATGTTAAGCAGATGAAGGATGCCGTCAAGGGTATCGAGCTTTGGTTCAAGCCGATGCTGGGCGAGGCGAAGACCGTTGTCGACGCGGCCAAGGTGGCATTCGACGGCGTGAAGGCCAAGCAGACCGAGGCGACCGCACCATTCATCGAGGCATCCACCACCGGGCAGACAGCTATCAACTCCTTCCTCACGGCTGAGCGGAACCGGGCGGCAGCGGAACAGCAGCGCCTCCAGGTCGAGGCAGCACAGAAGAAGCAGCGGGAGCAGGAAGAGCTACAGGCTTCCGCAAAGGCGCTAGATGCAGCAGGCAGCACTACGGCAGCAACGGCTCTCAGGCAGGAGGCCGAGCGCGTCATTGAGGCCCCGGTATTCGTGCCGACCGTTGACAAGACTCTTCGCGTCGACGGTGGCCGGGCGGCTGGCGGGGCTACTATGTCTCAGGTCGTGAAGGTTTCCGCTCAGGTGACCGACGTTAAAGCGTTCCTGAAATACCTCGTTGAGCAGGGCAGCGCGGCGACCTTTATCGAGTTCCCCGCCGCCAAGCTCGCCGCCTGGGTGAAAGCCAACGGGATCAAGGCCGGGGAAGTGCCAGGGCTCGCTATCGAAGAGACTGTTTCGTCGAGGATCTAAAAGCCTCACCACTATTTTAGTTTTTGGAGGAAATCCATGACCATAACATCCCAAATCATAGGCATCGCCGCCGACTTCGCCGAGATAGAAAAGCTCCGGTCGCTCGGCAGAGTGCTACACCGGCAGATTGCCGAGAATGACGAACAGCTCCAGGTTCTCAACGAGGACAAGGCGCACCTTGAGGCAGCATACGACGCGAACAATCTGCAGATCATCGCGGCGACCGAGCGCGTTCATTCCTTCCTGGCGGGGTATCGGGCCGCTCCGGTCGAGGAAAAGAAGCCCCGCGCCAAGAAGGTGACATCAGAATCGCCCCCGGCCGCTGAAAAGCACCCTTGCACCACGTGCGGCGATGTCTTTTACAGCAAGGTCGATCTCGCCAAGCATCTGCGGGCTGAGCACAAGATTTCGCTGGAAGAGGCGGTTGTACCGGTGCCGGAAGGCCAAAAAGAGGAAAACGATTTCCTTTCCCTCTGCGCCGATTGTTTGGGCGAGTGCGGCGAGTACCCGCCGACAAATACCAAGGTTGGCTGCAACAGGTACAGCAGTAAGCCCAATGCCGACCAGACCACCTGGCGCGAATCGGTCTGCCTGGAGTGGAGGGGGTGCCCCTTCACCGCCAAGTGCTTCGGCCCCTCCAACGAAGAGAACCCGACCTGCTTCAAGGAAGACGAGATCCGGAGGCGCGGGGAGGCTTCGCTTGTTGCCGACATGGCCGCTTTTCATATCGACTCGGCCAGCAACAGAAACAACGTCCCCTGCTGGAATTCCTCCTGCGCATGGGCCGACCTCGCCCAAGCCGATCACTGCGACGCCGATGAGCAATTCCGCGCTGGTCGTCCGGTTCACGAGTGCGGTTGTCTGGTTACCGGAGACGCCCCGGCCAAAGGTCAAGACGGCGCAGGCTGCATCAACTTTGAGTGCGATGATAACCGCTGCCAGCTAGGGTGCAACGCTTTAGAAGAACCCTGGACCTGTGAGAAATATCACTCAGCGGGGTGGGGTCCGACTAAAGAAGAGACGGCAGAGGTTTTCATCGGGAACGATGATGTTGCCCCAACCGACGCGGAAATTCTGAGCCAGCACGAACCGGCAGACAAGATCCTTCCTCGCGGCGAGTTCCGCACAGAGGACATTCCGAAGGGTAAGAAGAAACGGGCGGACTTGCTGGAAGCGCGCAGAAAGGATGTGGCCGATCTTGTCGCGCGGCGCATCGACTACTTCACCCGAGGGAGTGCGGTGGTATCCGCTTACGACAAGAGCATGGGCTATGATCTCCATTTCGGCCTGAAGCAAAACGCAACGCAGCTTTCCTATGCCCTGACGCAGTTCAACGGACTGAACGAATTGCTGAATCCTTCCACTCCCGGCCCCTCAAAAGAAGACGCAAAACAGGAACCTGCACAGCCAGCGGACGAATCGCCCGCGCAGGCCTCGGAAGTCGTCCGGTGCCGCAATAACAGCTGCGATTACTTCGACAGCTTCCTCCCTGACAACTGCAGCAGGCTAGCCCTGGGCGAACCGGAGCCGGTCACTGCCTGCAAGAACTATCGGGCTGAGTTCGGGCTTAAGGAGGCAGCGCCTCAGCAGCACGTTCCCGATGATTGTGACAACTGCGGTAACCGCGGCATCATCGACGGGACCGACGATTACTGCAACTGCTTTCACGGAGTCCGCGCAAGGAAAGGGGATCAGGCGGAACTGGAGCGGCGCAAACTCAGAAAGGAGGCTCTTAATGCGACAGCTACGCCGGAACCGGAGACGGAAAGCGAAGAAGCGGCTACTGAAGGCGCTGGTGATTCTGCTGATAGTGGCGATGGTCAGGTAAGCCGGACCTATGCACCGCTTGACGAGCTGCTAGGTGACTGCGAACTGTGTCACGGAAGCGGCGTGGTCGACGGCGAACTCTTCGGAGATTTCGCCCTGATCCCTTGTATCTGCGAGGCAGGGGCCAAGGTTGCCGGGGAAAAGTGGGCGCCGGTCAAAAACCTCACCCGCAAAGCCTGCTGCAACGACTGCACGATTGACGATCCGGATTGCCACAGCTGCGAACTGCTCGACCAGGCTGACCCCGCCGAACTCCCCAAATGCGCCAACGGCTCTTGCACCGCCACCGGGAAGGACGCAAAAGACGCCTGCCTGCGCGTCCAGGGCGCGTCTTGTCCAAGCTTCGTCGACGTCAAGGATTGCAAGCACCACATGCTGAAACGCTCAGACGTGAACGGTGCGACCGTCTGCGACCTCTGCGGGTTTGTGCTGAGGACTGCGGAGCGAGAGGCCGAACGTATTGCCGCACTAGAGAAGGAGGCGGCCTTGACCGCTCCGACCGCGCTGCAACTCAAATGCCCTCACCCGAAACCGTTCCGCATCCAGACCGTCGAGGGCGAGATGTGTAAGGTTTGCAAGCTGGTGTTGGGCGGGCAATCGGGGCAATCGTTATGACATACGACGAGTTCCTGCAATCTAAACTCATAACATCTGCGCCATCAGGATTCGATATCGACAGGGATACACTTCCCGCCAAGATGTACGAGTATCAGAAGGACCTCGTACAGTGGGGGTGCAAGAGGGGCAAGGCTGCGATGTTCACCATGACCGGCACCGGCAAAACGGTCATGGGTGGATCATGGGCGCATCAGGTGGCAAGCCACACCAATGGCGCAGTCTTGTGGCTGGCACCGCTGGCAGTATCGAAGCAGACCGTGAGCGAGTGTGCCAAGTTCGGCATAGTTGTCAACCCTTGTAGATCGCAGACTGATGTACGGCACGGCATCAACATTGCCAACTACCAAATGTTGCATCATTTCGACGCGGCAGCGTTCGCCGGCATCGTTCTAGATGAATCCAGCATCATCAAATCGTACTCCGGCAAAGTGCGGGCACAGATCATCGAATTTGCTCGCACCATCAGTTATCGTCTGGCGTGCACTGCAACGCCGTCACCCAACGACTACATGGAGCTTGGCAGCCATGCCGAGTTCCTGGGGGTGATGAACTACACCGAAATGCTGGCGACGTACTTTGTCCACGATGGCGGCGAAACGTCGAAGTGGAGATTGAAGGGCCATGCGGCGGATAGGTTCTGGGAGTGGCTGGCGTCATGGGGGGTCTTCCTTGTGAAGCCCTCAGATCTCGGGTATTCGGACGAAGGGTTTGATCTGCCGCCACTACTCACCCATCAGCACGTCGTGGAGTCGGCACCGACCGAAGGCAGTCTGTTCGTGGTCGAAGCGTCAAGCCTCACGGAAAGGCGTGCGGCCCGGAAGGAATCACTCGAAAGACGCGTAGATAGGTGCGCAGAGATTGTCGCGCAGAGTCGGAAGCCGTTTCTCGTATGGTGCGACCTCAACGCAGAGTCGGAAATGCTTACAAAGGCCATACTCGGTGCCGTCGAAGTGACTGGCAGTGACAGCGATGAGCATAAAGAGAAATGCATGATGGATTTTGCGGCGGGGCTAATCCCAGTAATGGTTACCAAGCCGTCGATATGCGGGTTTGGTATGAACTGGCAAGCTTGCGCGGACACTGCCTTTGTCGGCATGTCCGATTCATTTGAGGCTCTTTTCCAGTCGACAAAGCGTTTCCATCGTCATGGGCAGACCCGCGAAGTCAACCGCCACCTGATAATTTCCGAGGCGGAGGGGGCGGTACTTGCCAACGTCCGTCGCAAGGAAAAAGAGTTCGAATCTATGATCATGGGCATGGTGGAACATACCAAAAAAATGAGCATCAACAACGTCCACATGCTCGCCAACCAGAAGGACAACTACAACGCAGATAAGCCTATCTCAATTCCTGAATGGCTGGTGGCGGGAGGTTTTTAACGTGGTCAAAGATCAAGAAATAAATGAGCGGTTCGCCGTCTACTGCGGGGACTGTGTTGAAGTGGCTCGGCAGTTCCCTGCCGACAGCGTTCACTATTCCATCAGCAGTATCCCCTTCGCCAGTCTCTACACATAATCGAACAGCGAGCGGGATCTTGGCAACTGCCGCACCTATCAGGAATTCCAGTCACACTTTGACTTCATGATCTACGAATGGCACCGCGTCATGATGCCGGGGCGTCTCGTGTCCATTCACTGCATGAACCTGCCGACCAGCAAACAGCACCACGGCTATATCGGGCTGCAAGATTTCCGTGGCGATATCATCCGCATGATGCAGAGTGCCGGGTTCATTTACCACTCGGAAGTCTGCATTTGGAAAGATCCCGTTATCGCCATGCAGCGCACCAAGGCACTCGGGCTGCTCCACAAGCAGATCAAGAAAAACAGTGCCATGAGTCGCCAGGGGATTCCAGATTACCTTGTCACGTTTAGAAAACCGGGGGAAAACCCCGAGCCGATCACTCATACAAACGAGTCATTCCCCATTCCAACGTGGCAGCGGTACGCCGATCCTATTTGGGTGACTTGCAACAATGCCGAGGACGACGGGTTCTACAAGCTCACACAAGACATCAACCCAAGTGACACGTTGCAAAAGAAAAGCGCCCGCGAAGAGAAGGACGAGCGCCACATATGCCCGCTACAACTCCAGGTGATTGAGCGCGGCATTGAGCTTTGGAGTAACCCCGGCGATGTGGTCTATGACCCGTTCGGGGGGATTGGCAGCACCGGATGCGTGGCTATCAAAAAGGGCCGGTACGCGCTCATGTCGGAACTGAAAGAGAGCTATTACAATCAGCTCTCACTCAACTGTCATAACGCCGTTGATCACCGTGACTCGGGGCAATTGTTCCAGTGACCGCCCTAGAAACCCAACTCACCGCCGCCCTCCACCTCATCGGCAACCTACCCCTTGAGTTCAACGGCCGAGCGCGCGCAATCGCACAGAATAGCGTCACGCCTCCGAAAGGGGGCTGGCGCGACCCCTTCACCCCGGATCAGGTCGGCAAGATGCTGAAATGGACACCGGCACAAATTAATCGATCGAAGGAGGATGCAATGGCATTTCACGAATCAGCAAAAACTAAGGCGATCGCCGCCGAGACTGTCACCAGTAGCGGCCCGGCAACGGTCACCGAAGAACCGCTTTTCCCGGTCAATCCGGCCACCTACCTTCCCCCAGCCATCGAGATGATCCCGGTGGAGAGCTCCAACCTCCTCGGCTTCGGTCACGACAGCGTCAAGACCTTGCGCGTCTGGTTCAAGAACGGGACCCGCTACGATTACATTGGCCTGCCGGAGAGCGATTTCTTCGACCTGGTCAACGCGGAGTCGGCAGGTAAGGCCTATAACGCACTGATGAAGGAGCGGGGCATCAAGGGGGTCAAGCTGTGAAAAGCCAAGCCAAACTCCCGCGCTTCATCGCTGGCAACTGTGCAAGCTGCGCGCTCTTTAAGGCGAGAATGCACCCTGACTGCAAGGAATGCCTGCGCCTCACTTGCTCTTTTAACCCTAAACCGATGTGGCGAGAGGCCACTGAAGGAGAATGAGATGGCCGGAACAGTTGAAGCAGCAACCTTCTACGATGAAATGATAGCCTATGAAGACACTATCAAGGCCATCAAAGAGGAGGTCAAAGACGCAATCGCCGCTTTCGCCTCTTCCAACGGCGTCACCGTCAAGGGCGTGGTCCGCGCCATAAAGGACCGGAAAGAGTTTCTGAAGGACAAGGCCGAGTTCCTGCTGACCAGCTCCGACAGCGACAAGGTTTTTGACCTGTTCGATTACGATCCTAACTTCAACCTTTTTGAAGAAAGCTGATGCGTTGGACCGAGGACCGGCTAGAGGAATATCGGCGCAAACACTGTATTTCTAACCCTCTCCCCCAAGGGGAGGGTGCAGCACCGAAGCCCGGTAAATTCGGCAACCACAAGGTGAAGACCGACGAAGGAACCTTTGACAGCAAATGGGAGTTCGATTGCTGGTGCAAGCTCAAAATGGAATTACGCGCAGGGCTCATATCGGGCCTACGGAGGCAAGTTCCATTTGAACTCATACCGGCTGCCACGTTGGACACCCGGAAGCTTCCCCCGGTGCGGTACGTTGCCGATTTTGTCTATGTCCGAGACGGCAAACAGGTCGTTGAGGATGCAAAAGGGATGGAGTCGCTGCCGGATTACAAAATCAAGCGGCGGCTGATGTGGTGGATACATCAAATCCGAGTTGTTGAGGTGAGGAAATGAACTGCAACATTTGCAATCGCCCCAGAGTCAGCATGAGGGTGACACACAGGCGGGGCCAGTGGGCGGCAGTTGAGGTTGTCTGCCGAAAGTGCCAGCGGTGGGCGAGGAGGCTGGTGAAATGAGCCACCTCAACCAAGCCCTTTTCAACCAACGAATGATGCGCGGGGCCTTAACCGGCCCTGATGCTGAGGAGAAGATAGCGATGAGACGATGCAATGGAGTTATGGAAAATGGCAGGAGGTGTAGCGTCGTGCCGCTGACTGAACACGAATACTGCAAAGCCTGCAAGGTCAAGGAGGCACGAGGGGAGATGCCTGAGTTAAAACCTACAGTGATGCCGGTGGAGCCTGTTAAGCGCGGGAGGCCGAAAGGTGTTGTGAAGGGTAGCTTGTCTGCTGTGCCGAAAAACCTTTGCGACAACTGCGCGGGGTTTGGCGCCTGCGGAGACCGCGATGATAGCCAGGGATGCGTTGCTTATTCGCCTGCCGAAACTGTCACATCTGAAGCCGGTCATGATGGGTCACCGGTTGAGCTGGACACCTCCACTGCCATGGGTATGGGTGATGATACGGAGAACCTGCTACACGCACCGGCAACCGTCAAGGAATCTTTGACAGTTGAGCTTTTCGCTGAAACCGAAAACGTCCAAATTCCCCACGTAGCGCCCGACCCCCCCCAAGAGCAAGCAGAGGCCTTAGTCAAACTCAGTTCGCCCCTTGCCGCCCTAGTGGCCACACCAGAACCGCCATTGCCGGACACGGCCATAGTGCTCGACCTCGGATCGATGCACGAAACGCTGGTCGATCAGGGTGTGGGGACTGTGACGATCCTGGAGCTGCTTGACGCGCTGTTCGTCATCAAAACGTACAGGCTGGTGCGGCATGCTGCTGGTTAAGCCGGAGATCTACAAACAAGATCCCGGCCGCTCCCTCCCTCCTGACGAGTTCATCCAGGCTGCGAGGGAGGTGACGCCGATCCTGGAGATCAAGCGGAAATATTGCGCGGCGAACTGCGATAATGCGAAGTATCGACCTGGTAGGCGAGGGCGGTAAATGCTGAGTAACTTTTATACTCAACATCGGACAATATACTGAATTATTTATTGACAGGGCCACTCATGAGAGTAATATGCGCTACACATATTGAGAAGTTGACTGAGATGCGGGTCTCGGGTAACATAGTCTCCGGTTTGGCTCACCCCTGTGGTGAGAAAACCCCTAGATCCTCATCGAGTGCGCCCGCACGCCTCGGTGGGGATTTTTGTTTTTCCGAGGTGCGCTATGGAGTGTTGTGAAATACGCCTGTTTGCCCAGCTACATGATGATGAAACTGACGCTGATTATTTGGCGCCAATTGAGCCGGTGGCCTGCCCTTTTTGCGGGAAGAATTTACATGCGGTGAACGCGGATTTCATCGGCCACCCGTCACAAGATTTATGGCAAGGGGGCTGCGAGTAATGGCGACCCCCTGGTGCAGATTATGGGCAGATCTACCTAATGACCCGAAGTGGAGAACAATCTCCAAGGTATCGTCACAGCCAATCTCCGCAGTGGTTGCAGTCTACGTCCACCTTCTTATTTGTGCATCGAACGCAAACGAACGCGGGCGAACGCAAGGATGGAGCGATGAGGACGTTGCGAGCGCACTCGACCTTGACACGGACCAAGTTAAGGCAATTTGCGACGCAATGCAGGGCCGCGTGCTTGAAGGTGATCAGCTTTCAGGATGGAATAAGCGCCAACCCGCGAGGGAAGATGGGGCGGCAGAACGTTCCAAGTCGTGGAGAAATAACAAGAAGCAAAAAGAGACAGAAGGTAGCGAACGCAACCGAACGCAACCGAACGCAGATAAACGCCCAGAAGTAGAAGTAGAAGTAGAAGTAGATAAGAATAAAGATAAGAAAAAGGTCGATAAAATTCCTTTTGCCCAAAACGTCCTCCTTAAGCAAGCCGAGTACGAAACGTTGGTGGATAAACACGGTGAGCAGTTCGTTGATGCCTGCATTGAAAAGCTGGATAGCTACAAAGAAGCTAAGGGTAAAAAATACGCCAGCGATTACGGAGCCATCAGGTCATGGGTAATAGACGAGGTGGCAAAGAACGCGCCGCCGCAGAAAGCCACAAGCTACGGTCAGACAGATGAAGAATTAAGGGAAAAGGGATTAATCGAATGAGCCAGTTTACCGACCATCACACTGAAAAGGAAATCATCGGCAACATCCTGAACGACCATTCGGCCTACATGGACGTGTTTGACATCCTCAGGCCCGATCATTTCAGCAGTGACCTGGGCAGTGTCTACCGTGCCTATGGTGAGCAGATCCACAAGAAAGAAGCAACCGACATTGCGACCCTTGCTAAACTATCGAAGGTGAGCGGGGCAGCACTGGCCGAGTGCATGGATCAAGGGTGGATGTCGGCAAACGTCAAGATGAAGGCGCGGAAGATCATTTCCTTCTCTCACAAGCGTGAAACTTACAGCCAGTGCCGCAAACTGGTTGCTGAGATGGAGACGCTGACCTCGGCCGATATATCCAAAAGGCTGTCCGATATGGCGGCAGCCGTGGCAATGAATAGCCAGAGCAAAAATATCTACAACGGCGCCGACCTGGCAATGCGCTTGACGAAGATGATGGAGAGAAGGCACAGCAACAAGGGGAAGATGGAAGGCGTGATGACCGGCTACTACTGCCTGGATCAGATCTTGAGAGGGTTGAGGCCTAAACGTATGACGGTCATTGCGGCGGCCACCGGATTCGGTAAGAGTACCTTAGCCCTCAACCTCCTTGCCAATATCACCAGTGCCGGACATAAAGCTCTTTTTATCTCCAACGAGAATGACGTTGATGACAATCTGGACCGGCTGCATGGGATCAGGTCAGGGCTGAAGTTGAAGGACATCGAAGAGGCCAAGGAAGATATCTGGGGGCCAACGGCAGCATTTTCGTCGGAGCTTTTCACCTCGGGGTTGTTCATGTCCGACAACTCCCCCCGGACGATTGACGAGGTGGTAGGGACGATTAACCGTTACGTGGTCCAGTATGGCGTCGAGGTTGTCTTTGTCGATTACATCGGGGAAATTTCTGTTGATGCCGAAACGAGGGAGGTTGAAGAGGCAAGGTTGGCAAGGTTCGCACAACGGCTAGTGGATTGCTCTAAAGCGATGGGTATCCACATTATCGTCATGGCGCAACTCAATCGGCAAGGTAACAGCAAAGGTAGGCCGACCAAATCGGAGCTGGCAAGCTGCTTCAAGATCGTCATGAAGGCCCATTCCCTGCTGATCTTCTGGCAGGATGAACACAAGAGGGACGTGCTGACCATCGACAAGAACCGGCAGGGACCGCCAAACGTGGACCTGTTGACGAACTATGACCGGGCCACGCAGAAGATCGAAGTGCGGGAATACTTACGGGAATTGCCGAAGCTGGAAGAGGAAAAGAAGCAATGGCGGAAGTAACTAGGGGAAGCTTCGCCGCAGTTCCAGCGGAGTTATCAGATGGAGAGGGAGCGGAAGGGTTTGGTGTAGGTTTAACGGTTTGGAGTTCTGGCCGGCGGGACAGGAACGACTTGTTATAGTGCAAAAGGGGAGTGACATGAAATTCGATGCTGATAGGGAAGGAACGGGTACAGCAGAGTGGGCCGAAGTGACAGAGAACATCTGTCGCGGCTGTGCGAATAACTGCCTGTACTGCTATGCCGCCCACAATGCCAACCGCTTCAACCTGCGGAAACGTGACGATTGGGCAAGAGAAGAACTGACGAAGCGTTCTCTGATTAAGTCCTACCCTGCCAAGAACGGCATTGTCATGTTCCCGAGCAGTCACGACATCACGCCTTTCAACCTGGAGTCGTGCATCAGGGTGCTGACGCTCATGCTGAAAAAGGGCAATCAAGTCCTGATCGTTACCAAGCCCCGCGCAAGTTGCATTGAGGCGTTACTGAATGACCTCGCACCATGGAAGGACCAGATTCTTTTCAGGTTCACTATTGGCAGTATGAACGATGCAACGTGCTTCTTCTGGGAACCGGGGGCGCCTTCCCCTTTCGAGCGGTTGGGCTGCTTGAGGGATGCTTTTGAAGCTGGGTTTAAGACCTCCGTTTCCATCGAGCCGATGCTTGCCGGTGTGGATTCAACGCTTCATGTGGTTGACCATGTTCAAGACTACGTGACGGACACCATCTGGATCGGGAAGATGAACAAGACGAACCTGCGAGTTGACAAGGCATTCCGTGCCGAGGTTGCCAATATCGAAAAGTTACAGGCAGATGACGAGATCATGAGGTTGCATCGCTACCTTGATGCTCACCCTCTGGTCCGCTGGAAGGACAGCATCAAGGAAGTCTTAGCCAGAGCACTATAACGATTCGCATGTGAGGCGCGGAAATTCCCGCCCACTTGCTACAACATTTACCAGCTCAGTCGCCTCGACATGCTGGTTAAACCCTGGGAGGGGATGATGGAGATCCAGAGATACAGAACCAGGATAGATGCCGTAAGCGGAGAGGCTACGGTTTACCCTGACGATCAAGGCAATTTGGTCGGATATGGGACACACATCGCCGAGGTGGAGCGGCTGGCGGCCGAGAATGTCCGGCTGAGGGGGGCGCTGACACGTATCCGTGATGGAGAGTACGAATTCGTGAAATATCACGCTAGGCAATTAGCTAGCAAGGCACTGGCAGAGGCGGTGCGGCCATGAGCGTGGAGATCGAGAAGGTCGTGGGAGTAGTGGTCTCTGCCAAGGATTTTGTCCACGGGCTCAAGCCGTGGGATGTTGCCGAATTCGCTAACGCTGTGGCAGAACGCTTTGACCAAGAATATGGTACTCGTGCCGATATTGCTGATTCGTTTGCTGACGCTTTGAGCGAGCAGGCAGTAAGATTTCTGGCTGAAGTTGTTACTAGCTACCACGGGCGGAACCCGCGCTAGAGTCGGTTTAACGGAACCAAGCTCTGCGGAGCAGCAGCGCCGGGTTAGGCGCAAGGAGGAGTAGATGGATATGAAGGCGTGGGAACCGATTGATGAACTCCAGGTTCAAGCCCTGGCCAGCGACTGCAACTACTTGAAGCCGGTGGAGGATCTTGAACCCGGCGAAAGTCAGCGGTACGGGTGCACCGTTATCGGGTTCTGTCTGGACGATCCCGAAGGGTGCCGCAGCATCATGGATATCACG
>Ga0209518_1000865_pt1 | contig 37138 bp, 43 predicted proteins | sample RifGroB1_FD_183993 | JGI IMG/M metagenome (GOLD analysis project Ga0209518, IMG submission 183993) | Groundwater microbial communities from Rifle, Colorado, USA - Groundwater B1 (SPAdes) (version 2) | ecosystem: Environmental > Aquatic > Deep subsurface > Groundwater | place: Rifle, Colorado...
TAGACGTGTTCCGAAACAATTAGTTTGTGTTTGATAAAAGAGTCCGGGTAAAAGGTTTTGATTTCTGGCTAAGTAGCCAGGTGATAGTTCCAAAGACCCGAGGAAAGGAGAAGAAAGATGTCTTCGATGGCTGATTTTCTGCTTCTGAGTTTGTTACTCATGCACCCGTATCGTTTAATTCCACCAATAGCATGTTCCACGACCACCCGATACGAGGAGATGAGGCGGTTCATTTCTTTTTCTCCGGGGGTTAACTCTCCTCTCTTGGGCTTTTTCTGAGGAATGTAGGTGCGCCGGTGGACTTTCTGTACTCCGGTAAAGGCCGTGTCGGCAAAAGCTTCAACTTCATCCGGCAGATTTTCAAAGAGAGAAACTTTGTCAGCCAGTCTTTTGTCGTGGCGTCTGCCTGATTTACTCGGAGTGACCAAAAGGATTCTTCTGTTTTTGTCCGAGACGATAACGGCTTTTCTGGTGTGCATTTTCTTCTTGCCGGAGTAATTCTTTTGTTGCTTCTTCTTGTTCTTGGCGCGTTGGATACTTCTTTCTATCCCGTCGGCAAAGACCGCCCGGGCTTCAGGGTAAAGCCTGAGGAACTCCTCGGGTGAGGAGATCTGGCGCTTTGGCAGAACGAATTTCCGTTTCATTGTCTGCTCGAGAACAGGCAAAAGAATGTGCACCCACTCGCAGGCGTGGCTTCTGGCAAAGCCGACCTGGAAAGAAGCCAAATCAAAAGTGGGATAAACCTTGAGATAGTAAAGAATGTAGAAGAGTTTATCCTCGATTCTTTTGAGGTAGGAGTTTCTTCCTCCACCCAGCTTGCGGAGACGATCAGGCTTCCTTTTGGCCTCATATTCGTGGTAATTCCAGACAAAATCGGCAACGAGGTTCTCAAATTCCCGAATGGTGAGCCCGGTTAAGGCTTTGCACATGCGATTCGTGTGCAGGGCAGCAGAAACGTTCACTCTTAAAAGGGTAGCAGATTAGTTAATTCGGAACAAGTCTAATATTGTGAGGGGCTTTCTGTTAAATATTGGCAGATAAATACTACCGGTATCGGAAGGACAAATCTCCTTGCGAAAGGGTACAATTGGGCTGCGTATTATGAACCAAGCAAACGCTCTTGATTTACTTATGATGGGCCACAATGTTTTTCTTACCGGCCAAGCCGGAAGTGGTAAAACTTACCTCCTTAATCGATACATCGACTTTCTAAAAAAGCATAAGGTAAACGTCGCTGTTACAGCCTCAACCGGAATTGCCGCCACCCACTTAAATGGAATGACTATTCATTCTTGGTCGGGGATAGGTATTAAAGACACTTTATCCGAAAAGGATATCCATAAACTGCTTGCTAGTCAAAAATTGCGCGAGCGGGTTCAGGCTGCCAAAGTACTCGTTATTGACGAAATTTCCATGCTCCATTCATATCGTCTGGATATGATTAATCAAGTTTGTAAGCTCTTATGTCAAACCTCCTCCCCCTTTGGTGGTTTACAGGTTATAATCTGTGGTGATTTTTTTCAACTACCTCCCGTAAATGATGCTAATCACCCCGCATCGTGCTTTGCATATGAGTCCGATTCATGGAACGAACTTGACTTAAAAATCTGTTATTTAAACGAGCAGCACCGTCAATGGGACGAAAATCTCCTCGATGTTCTAAGTAGCATCCGTACCGGCGACTTGACCGAGGGTACTTATGAAAAACTTTCCAGTCGGCTTCATAGGTCTCTCCCCGTGGGCATCGTTCCAACTAAACTCTATACCCACAATATTGATGTCGACATCATCAACAATTCTGAGCTCGATAAAATTGACAAACCCGCCTGCTCTTATTTTATGCAAGCCGGCGGCAATCCAGAGCTTATAGAAACCCTCAAAAGGGGATGTCTGGCCCCAGAACTTTTATTACTAAAAGAAGGCGCCTTGGTTATGTTTGTTAAAAATAGCCACGGCCAAGGATACATTAATGGCACCTTGGGTAAAGTCCTTGGGTTTGATGGTGAAGGCTACCCCATAATTAAAACCTACTCCGGTCAGGAGATTGTCGCTTCTCCAGCAAGTTGGACAATTGATAAAGACGATAAAGTTCTGGCTGAGGTTTGCCAAATCCCATTGCGCTTGGCTTGGGCGATAACCGTACATAAAAGTCAGGGCATGACTCTCGACGCTGCCGAGGTTGATCTTTCAAAGACATTTGCTTATGGCATGGGCTACGTTGCCCTATCTCGAGTTAAATCACTTGATGGCATAAGGCTCTTAGGAATAAACCAAATGGCTTTTCAAGTTAACCCTGGGGTAAGTGAAATCGATATTAAATTTAAGCAGATTTCGCGCGAGATCACCGCCGAGCTAAAGCTTCTTGGTCGCGACGAAATCAGCAGACGTCAAAAGTCATTTCTGAAAAACAATTCTCTCACAATTAAATAAGCCTAATTAGTCCAGTCGCCCCTCCTTAGTCTCTAATCTCAAATACTTTGTTCTTTGTTCTTTCGCCGGAAATTAAATAGACTTCATTCTTCCTTCTACTTAAATGTTCTGCCAAAGCTTCGGCTACCGCTCTATTTGCCTTGCCCTTAAGCGGCGGCTCATTTACATAGATATGTAGGCTTCCTAACAGATCCTTTTCAATCCTCGGCTTCTTAGCATTTGGATGCGCCACTACCGAGATTCTCATGTTATTGATATTATGACTTTTGTGATTTCCTACTACCAGTCCGGGCAAAGAACTCTCACTTTTTATCTCCGCAAGGGTTTTCCTAAGCTGACCGATGAAGATCGAGTCGATATCGACGACTATTGGCAGGCGATGCTCCTAAAAAGTCCAACCGGCTTATTCAATGGCGAGATCTATAGCTGTAATACTTTTGAGGACAATGGCCAAACATTATCTATCGGAGTTAATAAGGTAGATTATAAGACTTACAAATGGGCTCGGGACCACAAGCTTCCCCTTCGAGGTGCCTATGGTATCGGCAACGGCATGCTTCTGTTCGACCCAAAGAGAAACGCTTTTACACTTCTTAAAAGGTCTGAAACCGTTGCTTTTGACAAGGCCAAAATTTCCGTTATCGGTGGCGTTTTATCTTATAAGCAAGTGGGGGTGAGTAATTTCGAACGCCACATCAAGGAGGCGACAATCGAAGAGGTATTTGAGGAAGTACAAATTAAAGGTAACTTGGAAAAAGTGGCGCTACTCGGTCTTTACTGGGATACCGAGACGTACAAAGTGGAGTTCCTTTATTCCGGCCAAGCTCAAGTTATATCTGTCAAGGCCGATGAGAATAAAGAAATCGTTGAAGTTCCCCAAAATGAATTTACTAACTTCGTTCAACAACATCGATCGCAGATGGAATTAACTTCAGGTATTCATTTCGATCATTTAGCCGCCAAAACCGCCTCTGCCCAAATTTAACAACCATTTTGCTTTCTCCGGGTCTTTAGCAATTTATGGTTCAGGAAGTGCCGCTCCAGTCGCCTCCGTCGCTTCCGCGGGTTTGGGCGATGAAGTTGCCGTCTTTGCTGTCGGCGTGGGGCTTGGGCGGGGGGTTTGCTCGGGGTTGTTTAGATTTAGAATCGCTGTAGGTGAAGCAAGCGCAGCATCCAAATTCGATTGAATCTCAGCGCTTCCCGAAGCAAGGATTAAAGCTTTCCGGAATTCTTTTACCGCCTCAGCCCGCTTATTTATGCCCAAAAGTGCCAACCCTAGACTGTTATGTGTCCAGGCGGAGGCGGTTTCCAAAGCAACCCCTTTTGTGGCATAGCCGTAAGCTTTTTGATAATCACTTTTTTCGATTTCTATCAAAGCTAAAATCGCGTAAGGAATTCCAGACTTTGGATCGAGTGATGCAGCTAGTAGTTCTTCCTTCTCGGCCGTGGTTAAGTCTTCAAGCTTGTAGGAGGTGGCTCCTATCCAATAATGGACAAGCGATTTTTCTTTATCTGTTTTGGCGATGCCGATCATATTCCCGGCTTGGGTAAGGCCACCGCGATAGTCCCCGCTTTGCCAGAGCTTCTCAACCTCGGCGATATTAATTTCGAAGGGCTCCAATAATCGGCTGTTGTTAAGAATTCCTCCCAGAATGGGGGGGAGTTCTACCTTGACTATTTCCATCGCATTGTCGAAATCAATCACACCGACAGGTCTTACTTCAGACACAACTGACCCAAAGTTAGAAAACGACAATTTCCAGACCTGTTCGGTTGACCGGTCAGAGAAAGTGCTTATTAATGCCGTTGCCGGGAAGCCTAGAACATTCACCCCTGAAAGCTTGGAAGAAATTACCTGCTTAGAAGCTTCCGGAAGAGCAAAAGTAACTGAGGCTAAGTAGCCACTCTTTTTGTCAACTAAAATCTCAACTATGTCAGCGTCCCAATTGCTAACGGCTTCAACAATCTGCCCCAGTTGACCGATAGATGACGGCTGGTTGTTGGCGTCCAAGGTTGCCAGTAAATCTTTCAAACCTGCCTTATCAAAGCCCAAAACAACGCGATAAAAACTGCCGTTTTCGATATTTACTGTATCACTCTTTCTAATAATTAGGCTTTTTACTAATTTTTCCTTAACAATTGTCTCCTTATTCGGATCAACTCCGAGGAGTCGCTTGGCTGATTCTGAAGACATCTCGCCTTTGGGTAACTTCGCATAAAACCAGCTATCACCTTTTAATACCGGCTGGGCGGTTTGGTAGGTTCTAAGGTCTTCTAGCTTGGGATAGATGGATTTCAGCCAGGTTTCCAGCTGGGTGAGCTGGGAATAGTTTGGCTTAAAAAAGACTTCGTCTCCACCAAAAACGGTGTTTATCGTTAGTGTCTTTTCTGTATCGCCGCCGATTGCTTCTAATCGAAGCTCTGCTTTTGATAATTTTCCTGCCCCTTTAAGATAACTTACTGTCCCTGAGAAATTACCTAGTTGGCTATTCTGGGGAAGAGCGACCCCAACCGAGAATGAATCAGCAAGCAGTGTCTTTGATAATGCATTTGTAACGATATTCAAGGGGTTGCTAAGAATCTTATATACAGCAAGACTGAGAATCACCCCTACGACTAAAACAACCCCAAAAACCAGCATTAAAAGTGTTCTTCGAGAAAGATGATACCGCCTCTTAATTAATTTTGCTGTATTGGCCGGTTGAACGCCCGCGTCTAAAGGTTGAACCGAAGACATAACAGAAGCAGATTGAGCCACCTCTTTCATGGAAACTTGTGGAGTAATACCACCTGTATCAACCTCCGGTAGCGTGATGGTATCTTCTGAAGCGGTGGCTCCCGAACCTACCGTTCCCCAGCTCGTCGCTTCACTAACAGGTGTCTGAACCGGCATATTTGTATCTTTGGCCTCTTCGGCAGGGACAGTTGGCTGATCGGGCGGCAAACCAGTGTTTTGACTAGGAGTGGTGTTCTCTTCTGACGAAGCCACGGAAGGGGTTTTGATTGTTTGGTCCGTTGATGTTGGTGTTGGAGCGGCAGGGGGGATAGGAATTTGTGGGGGCGGTGGCTCAATAACCCCTGACTTGATCATTGCCTCGGTGACATCTTCCTCTTTCCAGCCGGCTCCCAACAAAGATGCCTTGATCTCGTCTACTGATCGACCACGAGCTTTAGCTTCACGAATATAATTAACGACGTCCTCGGTTATCATGGGCAGAGAAATTTTTATGTCTTATTCTAATTTACAAGTAAACGAAGCTAAATTCAATCACCAAACTGACTGATAACTGAGGGTATCAGATTTCTATTAAATAATGATAATTTGTCGGCTTTTTCTTACTTTTACTTTTACTCTTACTGTTTTACAATACGCTCGTCATGCTCAACACGGTCAAGTGCCCTAAATGTGGCCAAGAAGTCGAAATCTCTGAAGCTCTTACGCATCAGATTGAAGAGCAAGTTGTTGCTTCCGAAAAAGAAAAACATCAAGCGGAACTACAAGAGTTGGAAAAGAAATTATCGAAAAAAGCTCAAATTAAGGCCGAGGAAGATTTCCGACTTCAATTTAAACAGCAACAAGACGAACTTGTTGAGCAAAAAGAGAGAAACCAAAAATTAATAGACCAGCTTACGGAGCTGACAAAGACCATAAGAGAGCTAAAACAAAAAGATGAAGAAAGGCAGCTGGAAATGGAGAAAAAACTGGCCGAGACACAAGAAAATATACGACAAGAAGCTCTTAAACGGTCTGCCGAAGAACATCAATTAAAAGATGCCGAGAAAGATAAAAAACTCCAGGATGCCCAAATTATGATTGAAGAACTAAAACGTAAAGTTCAGCAGGGGTCTCAGCAAACTCAGGGTGAAGTATTAGAACTTGAGCTGGAACAGATTTTAACCAGTGAATTTCCTAATGACAAAATCACTCCTGTAAGTAAAGGCGTTCGCGGTGCCGATGTCGTCCAAGAAGTTTGGGATCGAAACGGCAATCGCTGTGGTACTATCCTTTGGGAATCAAAAAACGCCCGCTGGACCAATGACTGGCTCGAAAAATTAAAAGAAGATCAGCGCCGGATTAAAGCCGATGACGCCGCCCTAGTCTCCGAAAACCTAACCGACGATATTCACTCCGCCGGCTACAAAGACGGTGTCTGGATCTGCCATCGTCGGACAGTTTTAGGTCTTGCCTACGGCCTCAGAGGTAAAATTATCGACGGCTTTCATATCCGCCGCTCTCTCGCCGGTAAAGACGAGAAAAAAGAAATTCTCTATAACTACCTTACCGGTGTTGAGTTTCGCCAGAGAATCGAGGCTATTATTAACGCTTTTACCGGCATGCAAGAAGAAATCGAAAAAGAGCGCCGCTGGTTCCAGTCAAAATGGGCTCGCCAAGAACGACATTTAAGGAATGTTCTCGATCACACTCATGGTATGCACGGCGACCTCCAGGCCATCGTCGGCAACACCCTCCCGGAAATCAAAAGCCTCCAAAGTCCAACCGCAAGCATTACCGAGACCCCCCAAGACAGCGTCCTTGACTCCCCCCAAACTACCCTTCTCGATAACGAGTAATCTTTAACTTTTCAATAAGACCGATCGCCCTAGTTAATCTCACAAGACCTCTCGTCTTTTTTATACTGTTAATCCCCTCTTTTTAATCTCTTCCAAGATCTTTCCCCCAAGCAGGCGGCAAGGGTAATTTCTCGCGTGTTCCAGATGCCATTTAATTCTCTGATCCAAGGTCGGGTTTATTGGCATTTTGTTAGCTGAATGCCATCTCGCATTGATTTTGGACATTAAAGTAAAAATCAAAATTATCGTCGCGGCAAACTCCCACCGCATCATTTAAGAATCCTAATCGTCTTTATTATCTGTTCAACATTAGCATCAGTATCATTACGCGTATCGAAGGCTAGTGCCTGTGTGTTACTTATAGCGCACATCCCGTTAATTTGTTTCCCCTGCGAGCTGGAAGCGCCGTAAATAACTAAACAATCCCAACCGTTATAGGAATAGTTCTTCTCGTGATAGGTAGGCAGTTTTATATCCCACGTATATGGGTTTATAAACTTATGGCGAGAGCCGCCATCATACGGCGTTAGTGTTAAACCTGTAGTCCATGCTCCTCCATCTTTGGGCATGAGAACTATATGAAGATCTCTCGTCTCAAACGTCCCGGGAGCAACTTGCGTCGGATCATAACCTATTTCAATCTTTCCCGACTTATCCTGAGCAGTTTTCCAGCCAGAGGGAAGAGAATAAGTTAGCGTTGTTACCGCCCGGGTTGTGGGCCTAGGTAACGGCGTACTTGACGCCGAAGGACAAGCCGTAAATTTTTCATCAGTCATCCTGAACCTTTTAGTTTGTCTGTCAAATACGTATGTTTTCTCCTGGCGAAGATCATTTCCATGGTTGCCACAACCAAAGAGCCAATGAGCTTGCCCGTTATTATCCGGAGAACCGTCAATTGCTATCCAATCCGAGAAAAGCATCGCCTGCTTTGAATCCGGATCATATCCGGCGACTAACCGAGCCGGTGAAAAACATCCCACCACCGGAGCAGAAATATCAAATTCATAAGTTTTACCATCCCCTGTATAATCGCTCATCTTTAATAACTTAACTTCTTCCAAGCTAGACTTTTCTTTGTCCGGCACCTTGCCATAACCGTAGATATTCTCCTTTGTATTTTTATAACTGAGAATCTGCCGATTTCCCACTTTGCCATTTGCCGGAATTACAAGATCATTCTTAACCTTGCCATTTTGTAAAAGTGCAAGATGGTACGTTCCCTCAATTCCCTGGCCAACAGAAACCTCCGGGCAACTTAAATAATAGGGCGGGTCTCCCGAAGGCGGTAAATCAGTTTTGTATCCGGGTTCAACATACACAACAAGATACGATTCGGGGGTAATACCGGCAACCTTTTCATAATCTCTTAAAAATGAACCCTTTGGAAGCAAAGAGTTAATTCGCTCAGAAATAATGGCTTCAGGTCTAGCAACAGGGACTGAGGGGAGCGTCTTTCTTCCAAGATAGAACGACCCACCAGCCAAAGCCAGAAGTAAGACAACAATTAGAATAAACGGCGCTGCAAACCCTCGTCGACTCATTGCTTTAATTATCAACCCGCCATTTACCCGTGTCAAGAAAAATGCCTCCTTTCCTCATTTACGTTACTGAATCTTAAATCTTATGTCCTACACAATCCTTCTTATTATTACTCAACTCCCTTACTTGTATTCTTACTTGTAATTATCTCTTCGGACTCTGCTTCTGGCGTCTTGCTTTTCCTCCGGTACCTACCTTGCGTCGTTCTCTTTGGCGTGGATCTCTCGTTAATAAATCGGCTCTTCGCAGTAGGGGCTTATAAGTCTGATTAATCTTTACTAAAGACCGTGCTATCCCTAACACAACCGCTTCCAGTTGTCCCATCTTGCCCCCTCCTCGCGCTCGGATGAATAGGCTGTATTTATTAAGTGTTTCGGTTACCTCAAATGGTTTTTTTAGCAACATCTGTTCCATTTTTCCGGGAAAATAAACCTGACCCGATATCTTGTTTATAATGATCTCGCCGACGCCCGGAACCATGGTCACCGAGGCAATGGCCTCTCTTCGGCGGCCAACTGCTTTTATCTTCACCTCATCTTTTTTAATAACTGTCTTTTTCTTAGGCATATACTTTAAATAATAGTCTTACCGGCAAAGGGATTATTAGACCCAATGACAACTTTTAGTCGGGTTAGTCTTTGATCTCGTAATTTATTTTTGGGCAACATGCCACTTACACTGTGAACTATTAACCGCTCCGGATGTTCACTTCGAGTCTTTGAAACAGAGGTTGTTCGAAGACCACCGGGATAGCCGGAGTGATGATGATAGAGCTTATTTTGCTCTTTATTTCCAGTTAACACAATTTTTTCTGCGTTAATAACAACAACATAATCACCTAGATCCAGATGCCTGACAAAATTTACTTTGTTTTTACCCATTAATAGTTCTGCAATCTTTGTCGACAATCTACCTAATATTTCTCCCTGTGCATCAATCAGATGCCACTTTCTCTGGATATCTTTCCCTCTTGGTTGCATTGTTTTTTCGCTCATTTCTTTGTCTCCTTCTTACTAGTTTCTCTTAAAGGCGACTGTTTTATTTTAACTTTCTTTTCTTCTACTTTCTGTTTTTTGACGAGTGGTTTTTCGTTGTCGTCAGTTTTCTTTTGGCCACTGTTTTTCTTCTGTGCGGATGGCTTTGGCGCTTGTAAGGCCGGTGCTTTGCCTCCCTCGGGTACTTCTACCACCCATTCCAGTCTTACCATTTCGGCCGTATCGGAGGCTCTTGTGCCCAATGGGATGGTTCTGGTTACCCCACCGGCTCTGTCGTGAAACAGGGGAACTATTTCACTGACAAACTTTCGTACTATCTGCTTGTCTCCTAGAATCTTTACGGCGTCTCTGGAGCCGTTGACAGAATTTCGTTTTACCCTGCTTACCAGACGATCAATGATACCAGTAATGGCTTTCGCTTTTGGCTTGGTGGTAGTTAATCTCCCGTGCACGACGAGGCTACGCACCAGATTTTTAAATAAAGCCGTGCGGTGTCCGGTAGGTCGGGAAAATTTTCGACCGTAAATGTGGTGGAGCATTTTGTAAACTTAGGTTTTCCTAGGAAGGAAGTTCAATCCCCTTATCTTTTAGCGAAAGTTCAATTACTTTTAGTGATTTCTCCCCAAGATTCTTTGTCTTGGCAATTTCTGCTCTGGGAGTTGACATTAAATCGGCGACCGTTTCAATTCCCGCTTTTCTTAGAGCGTTGGCAATTCTAATAGGAAGGTCAAGTTCATCAACCGTCATCTTTAATATTTCCTGATCTGAACTATATGTCGTGGCGGAGGTGCTGGCGGGAACAGATGCGCTAGGAACCACCGGATTAACTATTTGTTGATAGTAAACCTGTAAAATCTTTGCGGCTTCTCTCAGCGCTTCAAGGGGTTTTACTGAACCGTCTGTATTAATTTCCATAATTAACCGATCGAAATTAGTCATTCGGCCGACCCTAGTGGCTTCTACTTTGTAATTAACCCTGGTTACGGGTGAGAAAAGTGCATCAATCGGAATTACTCCTATTACGCCGCTTTTTCTTTCATCGGCCATCGAATACCCTACACCGGACTCGACTGTCATTTCCGCCTCGATCTTTGCTTTGCCTTCTGAAAGATTGGCAAGGACTATATCCTTGTTAACAATTTCCACCCCGGCCGGACACTCGATATCCCCGGCCATAACTTTACCCGGGCCCTTTTTAGAGAGGCTGAGCCGTACCGGCTTATCGCCTGTATACTTGGCTCGAACCTTTTTTAAATTAAGAACAAATTCAACGACATCCTCACCCATACCCTCAAGCGTAGTAAATTGGTGTTTAACACTTGAAAGTTTAACGGTGGTTATGGCCGCACCGGACAATGAGGTCAATAAAACCCTTCTGATGGAGTTACCAAGTGTATTTCCATAACCTTCGGGTAGCGGTTCAATAAAATAAACACCTCTATTATTTGTTTCTTCTTCTGTCTTAATCTGAAATGTAGGTTGATCCATAGATTTTTTACACCTAAAACCCGCCTCTCAGGCGGGTAATTTACCTCGAGTAGTATTCTACAATAAGCTGCTCATTAATTCCAGTCTCGGCTTCGTCTCGGTTTGGTAATCGAACTACCCTCCCTACGGCTGCTTTTCGCTCGAGCCACTGGGGAGCGACATAATCCTTTTTCTCAAGATTCATTTTAACCATAGGCACCTTAAGCGCCTTGCCAGCTAAAGCGATTACCATGCCGGGTCTCACCCTAAATGAAGGAATATCTACCCTCTTTCCATCTACCATTACGTGCCCGTGGCTAACAACCTGTCTCGCTACTGACCTGCCCGGTGTAAAGCCAAGTCTGAAAACAGCGTTATCCAGTCGGCGCTCAAGAAGTTGCATCATCGTTTCGCCGGTCGCGCCCTTTACCTTGAGTGCTTCGTCAAAATACCTTCTTATTTGTCGCTCCATCACTCCGTACAAATTCTTTAGTTTCTGTTTCTCCTTCAGCTGGATACCGTAATCTGATTTACTGGATCGGCGACCTCTCTTTATACCTCCTGGGGGTACCCCTGCCCGTCGTTCGACTGGACATTTCGGCGAGAAACATCTCGTTCCCTTTAAGAAGAGCTTAACGCCGGCACTTCGGCACACACGACATTTGGGATCGGTATAGCGTGCCATTTTATATTCGCCTCGCTTTCTCCGGCCTTGGACCGTTATGCGGGACGGGAGTAACGTCCGCAATCAAATTTATTTTTACCCCCACCGACCGGATGGCGCGCAAGGCAGCGTCTCGACCTGAACCTGGACCTTTAATAAATACATCCGCCTGTTTTACCCCCAAGCTTTGAGCTCGTCGTAAAACCTGTTCAACGGCCGTTGTTGCAGCAAAAGGAGTCGATTTTCTCGCACCCTTAAAACCACTACTACCGGCTGATCCCCAGACTAAAGTATTGCCATCTTTGTCCGTCACGGTTACTAGAGTGTTGTTAAAAGTGGCGGTTACGTAAATCCTTGCCGAGCTGACATCTTTATCTTTCGTCATATATTATTTCTTCTCCTTTACCGCTTTTGCTTCCGAAACTACTTTCTCTTTTGTTATTTTTTCTTTCTTTGCTAGTTCCTCTTTCTTTAAGGCGCCGATGGTCATTCTCTTGCCACGTTTCGTTCGGGCATTTGTTCTAGTCCTCTGGCCTCGGACGGGCAAACTGCGAGTATGACGGGTGCCCCGATAGCTTCCGATATCTTTAAGTCGGGCGATATTTTGCATTATTTCGCGTCTTAGGTCACCTTCAATTCGAAGTTCATCTAACGCCCTTTGAATCTTGGCTCTCTCTTCTTCGGTTAAGTCTTTTATCCTCTTTGAAGCCTCGACACCGGCCTTGGTGATGATCTGTACTACATTACTTCGGCCTATCCCGTAAAGATAGGTCAAGCCTATATCAGTTCTTTTGTTTTCTGGTAAATCTACTCCGGAAATTCTGACCATATTTTAAATTTCTGTCTAACCTTGCCTTTGTTTGTGTCGTGGATTTGAGCAAACAATATAGAGCTTGCCCCTTCTTCGGACAATTTCACAGTTTTTACAACGCGGCTTGATCGCCGATCTAACTTTCATTGCTTTAAAAAAGATAAATGCTCTTGAAGAAGAGGGAATACTTTACTTATATCTAAAAGTAATCCGCCCTCGAAACTTATCGATTTAATATTTGAAAACTATTCTTCCCCTTTCTTCATCGTACTTGGTCATCTCTACCTTGACCCTATCCCCAGGAAGAATTCGGATATAATTACGCCGCATTCTTCCCGTCAAGGTCGTCAGTACCAGCGATCCGTCATCAAGTTTTACCCTAAAACAGGTATTGGGCAGTGCTTCGGTAACAATCCCCTCTACCTCGACTGCTCCTTGATGAACCATATTTTAACTTTTTGGATCTCCTTCCTGGCCGCGAGTGGTAACAATAACACCACTTCTCGTGACAACGACGGTTTCTTCAAAAGCTGCAGATATTTTACCATCGAGGCTAACTATTGTCCAACCATCTCCTTTACTACCTTTTCTCATTCCATCCAGGCCTATTTGGCTCCCGTAGGCTACTTCACCTGATCCAGCGGTGTAAATTACCTCGATGGCCAGTCCCATCCCAACCTCTATTTTAGGAGATTGTTCTCCATCAACAAACACGCAAGGGATGAACGGGTCTTCGTGAAGATGTTTGCCTATCCCGTGACCAGAGAGAGCGGCAACCGGGCTAAATCCTTCCCTTTTTACCGTTGCTTCAATTACTCTGGAAATGTCACTTATGTTTCTGCCTACTTTAGTTGTTGATATGGCTTTGGAGAGTGCCAGTCGGCCGATCTCCAGCATTTTTTGATTCTCCTGAGAAAGCTTTCCGACACCGACAGTGGTGGTGGTATCGCTATGCAAGCCTTTGAAAAATAATCCGACATCAAGACCGACGATGTCACCTTCCTGAAATTTGTAGTCGTTGGGTATGCCGTGAACTACTCCGTCGTTAATGTCTATGCAAGTAGCCCAATGGTATCCTGGCTCCATTGCAAACGACACTTTTGCTCCCGCTTTAATAATCAGTTCCCTTGCCAGATCATCGATTTCTTTGCCGGTTGTACCGGGGCGAACAGTTTGAGCGAGTTGTCTTTTTATTCCCGCCAAAATTTGTCCACCTTCGATCATCATGGCCATTTCTTCTTGGGTTTTAAGATAAATCATTGCTTGGGCTATTGGGCTATTTACTGATAGAACTTAGGTTTTCTAATGGCCCGAATCGATAGGTAATTCTCTTAAGTACCTCATTAAACACCGCCTCGATGGGCATATTGGCATCAACCTCGGTGACGATCCCTCGCTCTTTAAAATATTCAATTACCGGTACAGTTTCTTGGTGATAATTTTTAAGCCTTGCTTTAATCGTGACTGGCGTTTCGTCAACTCGCCTAATAAGTGGTAAGCCATCATAATCACAAATTCCTTCTGATTTTGGTGGCTTGCTCTTAAAGTTAAAGACGTGTTCCATCTCGCCACTACAGATGAGCCTGTCTAACAGTCTGCCTACCGCAACCTCATCGCTTATGCAAAGGACAACGACAAAATCAATCTTTTCACCACGCATGGCGAGAAGTTTCTCGATGTCCTTCGTTTGAGTTAGTTTCCTAGGACAACCATCCAATATCATATTCTCTCCGACGGGGACGGTATTTAACCAATCTTTGGTCAAGAAATATATATGGCCGTCAGAAACTAAGCCTCCACTATCTAAAACTCCTTTTAGCTCCCTCCCAAGCCCGGAGTCGTTCTTTGCTATTTTCCTTAACTCACGACCCGACTCAAAAACTTGCGCATCGAGTTCGTCTTTCAGCCCTTGAGCACAGGTACCCTTCCCAGCTCCCTGGGGTCCCTCTAAGACAATAATCATTTTTCCAAAAATCCCTCATATGAACGCATAACCAACATTGATTCCACCTGTTTTACCGTCTCTAACACAACCGAGACCACAATAAGCATTCCTGTTCCTCCGATTGTCAAATTGTTAATGCCCGTTATTTGCTGAGCAACAGAGGGCATCACGGCGATCGCCCCTAGGAAGAGAGCCCCAAACAAAGTAATTCTGTTGGAAATATGATTTAAGTATTCCACGGTTGGCTCGCCTGGTCGAATTCCCGGGATAAAGCCCCCGGATTTCCTTAGATCCTCAGCGATCTTGGGTGGGTTAAACACAACCGCGGTATAAAAATAGGTAAAGCCGACAACTAATACAAAATAAACCAAATTGTAAGTAACGGTTGTTGGCTGAAATGTTGCGGCTAAACTTCTGGCAAAATCAGCAAGCTGGGCGTTTGGGGTCTGGCCTAAAAATTGGCCTAACATGCCGGGAATCAAGACTAAAGATACCGCAAAGATTATCGGAATTACTCCCGCTTGATTAATTCTTAGAGGCAAATGGGTTGACTCCCCGCCAAAGACTCTTCCTGCTCGGATTCTTTTGGCATATTGTACGGTAATGTTTCGACTGGCTTCATTAGTAAACACAATCGCGACTATTACCGCAAAGGTCAGACCGGCTAGAATTACATAATTTAAAGGATTAACGGCTGTCTGAATGCCGGTTGAAGTCTGGAAAAAAATAACCGGCAGTCTCCCCACAATGCCGGCGAATATCAGCAAAGAGATTCCATTTCCGATACCATGTTCTGTAATTAGCTCGCCCATCCACATTAAAACAATCGTCCCGGCTGTCATGGTAATTATTAAGTAAATAATATCTAAAGGTCCAAGCACACCAACTAGTCCAGCCTGTTTTAGTATGGCCAGCATCCCCAAAGATTGAAGCGCCGCCAGGGGTACCGTTAGCAACCTTGTGTATTGATTGATCTTTTCTCGTGCATACCCACCTTCTTTTTGCATTTCCTCGATTTTGGGGAAGACTATTCCTAGAAGTTGGAAAATAATTGACGAGTTGATATAAGGGTTAAGACCTAAGGCCATTATGGAAAAGTTGGCCAGGGATCCTCCAGAGAAAATATCAAGAAGATTTAAGAATTGATTGGATGAAAATAAACTGCGTAAACCCTGCAGATCCACACCCGCGGCCGGAATATGTGCAGCAAAGCGAAAGGCTCCCAACATCGCCGCCGTGAAGAGAATTCTTCGGCGAACATCCGGCGTACTGACAATCGCCCTAATGACTTTTTGTACTTTTTCCAGCATCTCTGTTTTCGCCCAGAACCTTTCCCCCTGCTTTTACAATCTTAGCAGAAGCGCCTTTAGAAAGGGGGACTTTAATAATTAAAGGAATATTAATCTCTCCCTCACCTAATATTTTTGCACTACCGGCATTTATAATACCTGCTTTTATCAGTGATTCGTTCGTTACCTCGCTGCCACTTGGCAAAATATTTAGGAATTTGATGTTGACGCCAATTAATTTTTTGGGTTTGGCATTAAAAACCCCTTTTCCTCGAAGAAGGGGTAACCTTTTAAGAAGTGACTTTTTTGTTTTTGTGCCTTCAAATAGGGGTCCTATCCGCTCTCGCGACTTTTGTCCTTTTTGTCCACGACTTGACGTGTGGCCCCCTTTACCGCTCCCTATCCCTTGCCCCTTTCTCTTAGCAGCCGTTTGCCCAAGTTTTGCTAGTTTATGAATAGCTATTTCAATCATAGTTGAGTATTGTTGAGTCTTTTTAATGCTTCAAGGGTCGCGTAGACATTCGTAGCTTGGTTCTTGGTCCCGAGAACTTTACTGGAAATGTCCCGAATCCCGGCAGCTTCAACGACGGCTCGGACTGCACCGCCGGCGATGACTCCCGACCCCGGAGGTGCCGGTTTAATAAGAACTTCTGCCGCTCCAAATTTGACTCTCACCTCGTGAGGAATTGTCGCCCTAACCATCGGAACAGTAATGAGGTGCCTTTTAGCATAACTCGTACCCTTTTTTACGGCGGTAGAAACATCTCCTGCTTTACCTAAACCTACTCCAACTCTTGCTTTCTTGTCGCCGACAACTACCAACACTGAGAAACCACGCTTGTTTCCACCCTTCGTTTTTTTAGAAACACGGTTGACTTGAACAATCTTTGCCTCAAATTCGTCTGACCCGTTTGTTTCGCCTATTCTAATGGTTGCCATTTTATAACTTCAGACCTCCTTCTCTCGCTCCTTGGGCAACAGCCGCAACTCGTCCATGAAATTGTCGACCATTGCGATCAAAAACGATCTTTGTAATTCCTTTGGCGATTGCTTTTTTTGCGACACCCAGGCCAACAGAGCGTGCTTTCTCTACTTTTGTCCCGCTTTCACTTTTTCTGTCGATAACGGTAAAGAGCACCTTGCCGGTCTCACTCTCAACGACCTGAGCTAAAGTATGTTTGGACGATCTGGCAACAACCAATCGATAGCCTTTTCTCGTCACGACTTGACCTGAGACAAGGTCTTTTTGCAGGGCTCTTTCAGACTTTTGTTTGGGTACTGATTTATTTTCTGTAAATTCAGTTTTCTTCGTTTGTTTCATAGATTGATATCTTGTGAGTTTATTTAGCTCCGGCAGCACCGGAGGCAGCCTTGGCCGCTTTGCCGGCCTTGCGGCGTATCTTTTCATCTAAATATTTTATTCCTTTGCCCTTATAGGGTTCAGGCGGACGAACATTTCTTATATCGGCAGCGACTTTACCTACTATTTGTTTGTTGATCCCTAGGACGGTTACTTTATTATTTTCAACTTCAAGTTTTATTCCATCAGGCGGTTTAATTACGACCGGATGGGAAAAACCTACTGCGAGAGTCAAATTCTCCCCGGTTAAAGTTGCGCGGTAACCTGTTCCGACTAATTCCAGGGATTTACTCCAGCCTGCGGTCACTCCCTGGACGGCGTTGGCGATTAGTGTTCTAAATAATCCCGTGAGGGCGGCGGTCATCTTTTCTTCACTATCTGTCGACACCTTAGCCGTGCTTCCATCGCTTTGCACTTTAATGCTCTGCGGAATTAGTACTGATAGGGCTCCCTTTGGACCTGACACCACAACTTCTCCTTCACGTAGTTCTACAGTTACCCCCGAAGGAATAGTTATAGGATTTTTCCCGATTTTGCTTACCATACTTTACAAATTACCTCGCCTCCTAATCGTTTTTTTCTTGCTTGCGATCCGGACATTACTCCTTTGGAGGTGGAAATAATGACAAGGCCTTTGCCACCTAAAACCAAGGGAATTCTACCAGAGCGGACATAGATTCTTACGCCTGGCTTTGAAACCCTGCCAAGTCCGGTAATTGAAGGATTACCATCGACGTATCTTAACCGAAGCACCAACTTCCGGCTTTTACCGTCATTTTTTTGATCAACAGACTGGATATACTTTTCCCTTACCAAAACCTCTCCTACTGCCATTGTCAGTTTTGTAAAGGGGGCTGTCACTTCCTCTTTTCTTCTGAGAGTCGCGTTGGTTATCCGGCTAAGTAAATCTGATAAATGATCATTAACGCTCATATTTTTACCATGAGGCCTTTCTAACTCCAGGCAGTTCACCCTTATGGGCAAGTGCCCTGAAACAAAGACGGCATAGGCCAAATTGTCTTAAATATCCCCTTGGACGCCCGCAAAGCTGGCAGCGGTTGCGATAGCGTATCTTAAACTTTAATCGACCGTCTTTTTGTTTTACTATTTTTGATGTCTTGGCCATTTTTATTATTTGTCCTTTTTAAAAGGTAATCCGAGCAATTTTAACATTCGATAGGAACTAGCATCGTTTTTTGCGCTGGTAACGAGGGTTATCTCCATGCCGCGGATTTTGTCAATTTTCGTGTAGTCTACCTCGGGAAATACTATCTGCTCTCCAAGGCCGATGGTTAAATTGCCCCGACCGTCAAAACCGGCGGCGGATATACCCCTAAAATCTCTCACCCTAGGCAATACGATATGAAAAAATTTTTGTAAAAAGTCGTCCATTCTTGTTCCTCGAAGAGTACAACTTACACCGATCGGATCACCTTCTCTTAATTTGAAGCCGGCAATCGATTTCTTAGCTAAATTAACTCTCGGTTTTTGACCAGCAATCGCCGTTACATCAGCAATCACATGCTCAAGTACTGACTTATTACTGGCCGCTTCTTTGGTCCCAACATTAATGACAACTTTAATGATTTTAGGGACAGCCAATGGATTTTCCAGCTTAAGTTCTTGCATGAGAACTGGCAATACCTCACTAGTGAATTTCTCAGAAATTTGGGTCATATCGCTTCCTTGCACTTTCTACAGATTCTTAATTTTTTCCCCTGTCTATCGACCTCATAACCTATTCGGGTCGGCTTATTACATTTAGGGCAAATTATGGCAATGTTCCCCATCGGCAGGGGATGTGCTTTTTCAATCATTTCGCCCGCGCGTCCTCCCCTGGCTTTGAGGTGCTTTTTATAGAGATTAATCCCGGTTACTAGGACGCTGCCTCCTCTGATTTGCGGGAGAACTCGTTCGACCTTACCGGTCTTTCCCTTATCTCGACCGGCTGTTATTTTTATGTTATCGCCTGATTTGACTTTCGACATAGTAATTTAGAGTACCTCTTGGGCTAGTGAAACGATCTTGTTAAAACCCTTTTCTTTTACTTCGCGAGCTACCGGTCCAAAAATTCTCGATCCACGTGGGTTTCCTTCGGCATCGATAATTACCGCGGCGTTATCATCAAAACGAATATAGGACCCGTCTACGCGTCGTCTGTTCTGCCTCACGCGTACGACTACCGCTTTTACCATCTCGCTATCTTTGACCGTTCCATTGGGATCAGCGGCGGTGACAACAGCACCGATAGTGTCCCCTAAACTGGCGTAAGTTCGACGTGATCCTCCATACACATGGATCATGCGAAGTCCTCTGGCGCCGGTGTTATCGGCGGCGACCAATATAGATCGTAACTGAATCATAAGGCTATACCTTTCCTTTCTTAATGGTTTTTCCGGCGGTGGCCGCTTTGGGTGCCACCGTTTTTTTGGGTTTCTCCATGGTTTTTGACTTACTTTCTTGGCTTGGCTTTATATCCTTTACGCTTGCCGCTGGTCTATCTCTTTTTGACTTTCCACCGGCCTCTATTACTTTGACAATTGCCCATTTTTTGGTACGCGAAATCGGTCGAATTTCTTTAAACTCCACTTTGTCGCCTACCTTGCTTCCAATTTCATCATGGACATGAAAGTTTTTTGTTCGTCTAACGGCCTTGAGATAAAGGGGGTGTTGGGAAACGGAGGACACCTCGACGACGGCAGTTTTTGCCATGGCACGGCTGATAACAACACCGGTTTTAATTTTTGCCATTGGCTGTTCCTTTCATTTGCTTACCCTTTTCCAGGGTCATCATTGCGGCGATTTCTTTCCTCTTTTTAAAGTAAAGGTGCACGTCTTTGTTTCCTTTTTGGACCATTCTTTCGAGTTTTATCTTCACCGCTTCATTTCCAAGCTCTTTGGCCGCCTTTTTTAAAGCCGGTCCATCCATTAATTTTATTTGTTCAATTTTTGTTTTTCTTTTTGTCATTTTTTAACAATTCTTGTGGGAAATGGCAGCTTTGTCGCAGCAGTTTTAAAGGCTTCATAGGCAATTTCTTCGGCGACGCCGGCAATCTCAAAAAGGATTTTCCCCGGTTTGACCACAGCGACATATTTTGAAATGTCACCCTTGCCGGAACCCATACGTACTCCGGCGGCTTTTTGGGTTATCGGTTTATCAGGGAAAACTCTAATCCATATCTTTCCGCCTCTTTGAGTGTGATGGGCAATTACTTTTCTTGCGGATTCGATCTGGGCCGAGGAGAACCAACCGGCGCCGAGACTTTTGAGTCCATACTGACCAAAGGCAATTGCGTTCCCAGCCATGGCCTTTCCCGTTCGGGTACCTCTAAACTGTTTTCGGTATTTTGATCTTGATGGTTGTAACATAAGTTTTTCGGTCGACTGATTTTAACCGGTTATTTCTCCTTTATATACCCACACCTTAACGCCGATATAGCCGGATTTGGTCAAGGATGGTGCGCTGAAATAATCAATATTTGCCCTTAGGGTCTGAAGAGGTATCTTACCCTCATGATAAGCTTCCCTCCGCGCAATTTCAGCTCCGGCGATTCGGCCACTGATAACTACTTTTATCCCTTTTGCTCCAGCGGACAAGACCCTCTCCATTGTCCGTTTAACTACCCGTCGGTGAGGCATTCGCTTTGCCAATTGTTCCGCGATCCGGTTGGCAATTAAATAGGCTGAAATTTCCGGTTCCTTGACTTCCTCGACTATCAAATCTACTTTCGGTGGTTTCTCGCCTTTGGCTGTCTGCACCAATTCCAAAATGAACTTCTTTAACTCTTCCGTCCCAGAGCCGGATCGACCGATGACCATACCCGGTCGACTGACGATTACTTTTATGCGCAGTTCTCTGGGTGATCGATCAATTTCTACCCGCATTACACCTGCCATTTTCAACCTTTCCAGGAGCGCTTTTCTCAGGACTACATCCTGTAATACCATCTTTTTGTAGTTCTTTTTATCCGCAAACCACCTTGACTTCCAGGAAAATCCCTGGATATGGCCTAAACGAAATGCTTCCGGATTTACTTTCTGTCCCATATTATCGACTTTCTAAAATTACGGTGATATGTGAATTCTTTTTTTTGATAATACCCCGATCAAAGCGAGATCCGTGAGATTTATCCGCTCTTTTAGCGGCTTTCCCCTCGTCCACAAAAATTTCTTTAAACTTTAATGATTTTTGGTCAATTTTAAGATTGTGAGAGGCGTTGGCGATCGCTTGCCTTATTGTCTTTGCCAAGGGCAACGCTGCGGCTTTGGGAACAAATTCCAATTGGCTAAGTGCCATTGCCGGTGACAGCGCTTTCACATGGTCCACCAGTTGGCGTATCTTCCTCGGACTCATTCTGACGAATTTATTTCTTGCTTTGATTAGTGTCATAATTCTTGTTTTTATGTCTTTTCGAGTAATCGCTTTACAATCTGTCCATGACCGATAAATTTGCGGGTTGGGGCAAATTCTCCCAAACGATGTCCGACCATTGCTTCGGTTATATATGTGTCTTTAAAATCTTTGCCGGTGTGAACTTTAAATGTAAATCCGACAAATTCGGGTGGAATCTGACAAGCCCGAGCCCACGTTTTTATCGCCTCATTTTTGCCCCCCGTGATCTGCTTCTTCACCTTGGCGAGTAACTTTGGATCTATATATGGCCCTTTTCTTGAACTTCTTGACATATTATTTGTTTCTCCTTTGAACGACCATCTTATTTGAATAACGAGTTTTACTCCTCGTCCTTTTGCCGCGTGCTGATTTCCCCCAGGGGGTCTTTGGAGGCATTCCCTCTCCTGAGCGCCCCTCACCGCCACCGTGCGGGTGAGATCTGGGGTTTTGGGCGGTTCCTCTGACAGTCGGGCGAATACCCATATTTCTTTTACGTCCGGCTTTGCCAAACCGGATGTTCTTCCATTCAATATTTCCTACTTGACCAATGGTGGCATAGGCACTGCTAACTATTCGCCGTACTTCACCAGAGGGAAACTTGACGAGCGCCATTTTTCCTTCAAAACCCTGAATCGTGGCCAAGCAGCCTGCGGATCGTAAGAGTTGTGCGCCCTTACCGGGGGTCAGCTCCAAACAATGTATCGGCATGCCTACGGGGACGGCTGATAAAGGCAGCGCATTCCCGGGTTTAGGATCAGCGGTTGGTCCTGCCACAACCGTTTCTCCAAGTTTCAAGCCTTCCGGCATCAAGATATAACGCTTTTGGCCATTAGCGTAATTTACCAAAACTAGATTAGCAGTTCTATTGGGGTCATATTCAAAAGAAGTAACAATTCCCGGGATTTCTCTTAGGTCCCGCTTCCAATCAATGGCGCGCAGGAAGCGTTTTGACCGTCCACCTTGATGGCGAACAGTTACTCGGCCGGTATTGTTCCTCCCTGACCGTTTGGGAAGAATGGTGATCAGCTGCTTTTCGGGTTCTCTTTTAAAACCGTGGGTGGTGAGTATCCCCGAAAATCTCACTCCGGGGGTAACCGGTTTAATAAGTCTTAAACTCATTATTGCTTACCTCCTACTTGATCTTTTTGGTTCCCAGATTCAAAAAGACTCAGAGTCTGACCAGGGGCCAATTTAACGATCGCTTTCTTGGTAGGTGAACCAGAAACAAGCTTGGCCCTACGCCCAAACCGTCGTCCTTTTTGTGGGATGGTCACGGTAGACACGCTAATTACGGTCACTGAATACAGCTCTTTAACTGTTTTGGCAATGCTTCTTTTGTCGGCCTCACGCTGCACCATAAACGTATAACATGAGCGGGCCGCTTCTTTCATTGTTTTTTCCGTGATTAGTGGTTTTAAGAGCATTATTTTGATACCTTTCTCTTTTTTGGCTTACTTGTTGCGGGGATAGAGGACGGTGTAAAAATTACCGCTTCATTTTCCAGCACGCAATAGGCATTTAAACTATCGGCTGGTATCATCGAGACGTTGCTTAAATTTCCGATGGCCCTACTAATATTGACCGCCTTCTTTTCCGGAGCGAATAATACTTTTTTCTCTGAGAGCCCCAATTTACTAAGAAGGTTTATGGCAGCTTTCGTTTTTGGTTCCAGTTTTTCAAGACCGGAGACAACCATGACACCCCCTTGTTCTGCTTTGGCAATTAAGGCAGAAACAAATGCTCCATGGGCCATTTTTTTTGACATGACACGATGATAGTTTTGTTGACCTGTCGGTCCGTGGGCGACTCCACCCCCAACAAAAATAGGAGCACTTTTTGAACCGTGTCTGGCTCGGCCGGTGTGCTTTTGGCGATACCATTTGGCTGTCGTTTTAGAAGATTCCCCCCTGGTCATCGCTTTGGCCAAACCTCTTCTGTGATTTGATTGCCAAACATTAACTGCCTGAATTAAAAGCTTTATATTTAGCTTCTGTCCAGGCACGGTTTCAAACTTGGCGGTTCCGGATTTTTCCCCCTTAAGATTGTAGACATTTAACGTTGTCATTTGCTGTTCTCCTGTTCTTTTTGTGCATCCATGGCTTTCTTAATGGCTTCCACGGTTTTGCTTTCTTTCTCAGCGGCTCCAGCTACTTTGGCCATCTCTTCTTGCTCTCGTGCGATAGCTTCTCGATCAAGAGTGCCTGCTTGATCCATTAGTCCTTCAAATCGCTTTGCCTTTTTGCCGGTTTTCTGGATTTTTATCAGTCCGCCGGTAGAACCAGGAATTATTCCCTTGACAAAGATTTCCCCTATTTCTGAAACTCCCAAGACCGTTAAGTTTTTAACGGTTACTTGGTCATTGCCAAGATGGCCGGCCATGCGTTTGCCTTTATATACCCGACCAGGAGTCGTGGTTGACCCGATAGACCCAGGTGATCGCTCCCGATCCGATTGACCGTGGGTCCGTGGTCCGCCTTTAAAGTGATAGCGTTTTACTCCACCGGCAAATCCTTTACCCTTAGAGACCCCGGAGACATCGACGACGTCGCCGGGATTTAACACACTGGGAACCGATATCTGGTCACCAACTTTGATTTGTGTTAAATCGTTCCCTTCAACTAGGCGTATTTCTCGAAAAAAACGAGGAGCTTTCTTAGCTCCTCTTATTTGTCCTCTTTGCGGTTGTGTAGTGCGATTAAGCTCTCTTATACCGACCCCGACTTTAATCGCCCAGTAGCCGTCGGTGTTGGGCTGTTTAACTTGGGTGATGGTCATCGGAGATGACGAAATCACGGTAACCGGTACCCGATGGCCATCACGAGTATACCGCTGGGCAATTGCACTTTTAAATCCGAAAACAGTTCCTATCATAAGTTCTTAAAAGCACTAAAAAAGGTGCCGAAAGGCACCTTCTCTGGTTTTGTACCTTTGGCAAACCTTAAAATGAAGGTAAAGTTTTCACCTCCACAGTGTCTAGAATTTTAGCAGATCTGTCCTGAACCTGCAACGTGCGCAGCTTCATTTATTTTTATCACTTAAGTTTGAAGACAGACTAATCAGCCGAGGTTGGTAACTCCAATTGGCCGGACACGCACTTTTTGATTCTTATTATCCAACAACCCTGTAGTATCTTGCTCGCAAGGTACGGGTAATTTCAGTAGGGCTACCTAACACTTCAAATGTTGAAAGCTTAATTGGTTCATAAAACTGAACCCCAATTTTAGGATAGAGATTTCTGACTCCCGGGAGAAAACGAAAGTGATCCAATGTTGTCACCCCTGATGCGTGGGCCATCACTAAATAGCTATTATTTGGATTTTTGATCTGATTTATCAACAGGCCAATTCCGGTGCCCCAGCCTCCTTTGATGCCCATGGGACCTTCAGGTGAAAAGAGAACAACAGATCCGTCATTTATTTTTTCAGCGGCTACGGTGAGACTTTTATTATTTTTCGCCTGAGATTTGTCTCTTGGGAGCGGAGCTTTAAGACTTAAATGGCTACCGATCCATACCGACCATTTCGTACTCTTAAGCTCAGTGTGTCTTATATAGACAGGAATTATGTGTTTATCGATATTAGGACCCAAACCCAAAAAGTTAGCTGATGCCACCAAATAAACGTCCTGTCGTCTAGGTAACGCTGCCAAAATGGGAAAGATATCCAACTCGTATGGATGATTGCAAATAACCAACGCGGATCCTTTTTTAAGAATCCCTAAAGTCTTTTTTGAAGCAATTATGTCCATCCTTCCCCAGTGTTTCTCTATTATTTGTCTAAGAGCGACCGGAAGCGTGTTTCTTTCAATTGAAAAGTCCAGTGATTTGAAGAAACTTTTAAAAATAGACACGCCTACATCTTTATCTCTATATCAACACCTGCCGGAAGGTCTAAATGTGACAGCGCGTCCAGAGTCTTTGAAGTTGGATCAAGAATATCAATAAGTCGTTTGTGGGTTAACATCTCGAAGTGTTCACGTGCATTTTTGTCAACGTGGGGAGAAGTGGTTACGACAATTACTTTTCGATCTGTAGGAAGTGGAACAGGGCCGACAACTTTTGCCCCTGTGGAGAGTGCTGTCTCCAAGATTTTAGCGGCCGTCTCATCGACAACCCGATGGTCGTATGATTTTAGACGAACTCTAATTCTTCCCTTAGCCATATGGGCAAAAAAGCAGGTTAATGTGCAAAACTAGGAAATTACCTTAACAATGGCTCCCGCACCGACAGTTCTTCCTCCCTCACGGATCGCAAATCTTTGTCCTTCTTCCATCGCGACTGGATAGATAAGCTTTACCTTCATCTTGGCATCATCGCCTGGCATAACCATCTCTATTCCTTCAGGTAGAGTCACTTCGCCGGTTACATCGGTTGTTCTTATATAAAACTGTGGCCGGTAGCCCGAAAAGAAGGGTGTATGACGTCCACCTTCTTCTTTCGTCAGAACATAGACCTGAGCCTCAAATTCGGTGTGGGGGGTGATTGATCCCGGTTTAGCAATAACCTGACCGCGCTCCACTTCGTCTTTTTCAATTCCCCGTAACAAGAGACCAACGTTATCCCCGGCTCGACCTTCGTCTAGCGATTTTCGAAACATTTCTACTCCGGTAACGACTACTTTCTTGGTTGCTTTAAGTCCAACTAATTCTACCTCTTCTCCAACTTTCAAAATTCCTCGTTCAACCCTTCCGGTGACAACGGTACCTCTCCCCTTAATCGAGAAAACATCTTCAATTGGCATTAAAAACGGCTTGTCAATGTCTCGGACCGGGTCAGGAACAAAGTCATCAACCGCTTTCATCAGTTCCATAATTGCTTCTTCTGCTTTTGGATCACCCTCTACTGCCTTGAGAGCGGAGCCACGAATGATTGGTACCTTGTCTCCGGGATATCCGTATTTAGTTAACAATTCCCGAACTTCCATCTCAACCAAATCCAAAAGTTCAGCATCGTCGACCATATCGGTCTTATTCAAAAAGACCACAATTGCCGGTACGTTGACCTGATTTGCCAAAAGAATGTGTTCTCTTGTCTGAGGCATAGGGCCGTCAGGAGCGGAGACTACTAAAATCGCTCCGTCCATTTGGGCGGCCCCGGTAATCATGTTCTTGATATAGTCGGCGTGTCCCGGAGCATCGATATGGGCATAATGGCGCTTATCGGTCTCATATTCTGAATGGTGAAGATTGATAGTTACTCCCCGAGCTCTCTCTTCAGGTGCGCTGTCAATGTCTTGATAAGCCTCAGCCTTGGCTAATCCCTTCTTTGCCAATACCGTTGTAATGGCAGAGGTGAGAGTGGTTTTACCATGGTCAACATGGCCGATTGTACCGATGTTAACGTGGGGCTTGGTTCGTTGAAAGGTTGCCATATTTTCAAAAAAAATCCACCAACGAGTGGTAATAGGATTGTAGCAAGCGGTCGCCTCTTTACGCAAGAGGGAATTTCTTTATCCTCTTGCTCGCGATTTCCTTTATGAGGCTGTCGTTCTCTTGGTCACAATGGCCTCGGCGATGTTCCTAGGAACCTCAGCATAGTGCGATGGTTCAACATAAGGCGAGGCACGACCCTGAGTGAGTGATCGAAGTTTAGTGGTATAACCAGATAGCTCAGCAAGAGGTACCAATGCCAAGACCACCCGTAAATGGCTTCTCGTTTCTGTCCCTAAAATCTGGGCTCTTTTACTGGATAGATCTCCGATTACTTCTCCCAAAAATTCCTCAGGCGTGGTTACCTCAACCTTCATTATCGGCTCAAGAAGAACCAGATTTGCCTGTTTGGCGGCGGCTTGAAGTGCCATGCTGCCTGCGATCTTAAAAGCGATTTCGGAACTGTCTACATCGTGATAAGTTCCGTCGTAAACCGCAACTTTAACATCAACCAGGGGAAAGCCTGCCAGTACGCCGTTTTCTTCTGCCTCTTTAATTCCTTTCTCTATAGCCGGTATAAATTCATTAGGAATCGCTCCTCCCTTGATTTCAGAGATAAATTCATTTCCCTCGCCACGGCCTTTCGGCTCAACCCTGACAAAACAGTGACCATATTGTCCTCGTCCACCGGTCTGTCTGATATATTTGCCTTCGCCTTTCCCATCTTTCTTAATAGTTTCCTTATAAGCAACCTGGGGAGCGCCTGTAATGGCGTCTACACTGAACTCCCTTTTCATTCGGTCAACAATAATTTCAAGATGCAGCTCGCCCATTCCGGAAACAATTGTCTGTCCTGTCTCCGGATTGGATTTAATTCTAAAGGTGGGGTCCTCGTCCGCTAATTTTGAAAGCGCAAAACCCATTTTTTCTTGATCTGCTTTTGTCTTCGGTTCTATGGCCAAAGAGATGACAGGTTCCGGGAATTTGATTGACTCCAAAATTACCGGCTCAGCCTGACTACAAAGAGTATCGCCGGTGGTTGTTTCTTTTAGTCCGACGACGGCCACAATCTCCCCCGCAAAAGCTTGATCGACCTCTTCTCTTTTGTTCGCATGCATCAAAAGCAACCTCCCAACCCGCTCGGTTTTTGCCCGAGTACTGTTATATAACTCTACCCCTGGCTTTAACACCCCTGAATAGATCCTAGTATAGGTTAATCTCCCCACATGGGGGTCTGTCTGAATCTTGAATGCTAAAGCGGCAAAGGGCGCTTCGTTTTTAGGTTCTCTGGTTATCGTCTGGTTAGTCTTTGGATCAATTCCCTCAACCGGTGGCAGATCGACTGGCGATGGCAGGAAGTTAATCACCGCATCTAAAACCGGTTGCACTCCTTTATTTCGCAGTGAAGACCCGGCGTAGATTGGTACCAGTTTGTAAGAGATTACCGCTCTACGGATGGCTTTTTTGAGCTCATTGATGGCCGGCTCTTCACCTCCTAAAAATTTTTCTAATAGGCCATCATCCGTCTCACAAATTTGTTCGACCAACTTGGCACGATACTCTTCTACTTTTTCTTTAAGGTCTTCAGGTATCTGACTTTCCTCGAATGTCTCGCCCTTTTGGTCGCCTCCCCAAACTAAAGCTTTTTTTTCAAGTAAAAGGACTATCCCTTTAAATGTCTGCTCTGACCCAATTGGATATGCCATAATGGCCGGATGCGCTCCTAATCTTTCTTTTATGGCTTCAATTGTTCCTTCAAAATCCGCACCTAACTTGTCCATTTTATTGACGAAGATAATCCGCGGCACTTTGTATTTATCTGCTTGACGCCAGACTGTTTCTGTTTGTGACTGAACTTTTTCTTCGGCATCAAGCACGGTAATACCACCGTCTAAAACTCTTAGCGATCGTTCTACCTCGGCGGTAAAATCGACATGTCCCGGAGTATCGATGATATTTACTCGATATGAATCGTTTGAGACGGCTCCATTGGGGTCATTTAAAGTCCAAAAGGTGGTGGTTGCCGCCGATACAATCGTTATGCCTCGCTCTCTTTCCTGTGCCATCCAGTCCATCTGGGTAGTACCTTCATCAATATCTCCGATTTTGTAACTCTTGCCTGTGTAATACAAAATCCGCTCTGTTGTTGTTGTCTTTCCCGCATCAATATGGGCGATAATGCCTATATTTCGGACCTTATCTAGCGGGACGTTTCGGTTTTTAGTAACAATGTCTGATTGAGCCATAAAGTAGGAATTACAGGAAAGTAGGATAATAGTCAGTAGTCCAAAGGTAGCTACAGACTTCTATCTTGTCATCTGACACCCAAGAAAAATCCGCCGACGTAGTCTCGCCCGAAGTTAAGCCTGCGATGCTAACCAAGGGCGGACGAGGCGGATAAAAATCTCGGCTTCAAAAATAATTTTACCAGTTTGCCCCTGAGCCCGCAATCGACGTAAATCTGTTGCTGAGGGATACTTACCACTTGAAGTGGGCGAAGGCCTTGTTCGCCTCGGCCATCCGATGCATATCTGTCTTTTTCTTCATGGCGGCACCTTGACTGTTAAACGCGTCAATCAATTCTGCCGCAAATTTTTCTGCAAATGAATGATATTCCTTGTTCGATCTTGACCGAGCAGCTAAAATCAACCATCTTATCGCTAAGGACTCTTTTCGATCGCCTCTTACCGGCTGTGGTACTTGATAAGCCGCTCCTCCAATTCGCCGCGGTCTTACCTCCATTGTTGGCTTTACGTTTTCCACCGCTTTATTTAGGACATCTAGGGGATCTTGGCCCAATTTTTGGCTAATTATCCCCAGTGCTCCATAAACCTGCTTCGTGGCAACCATTTTTTCTCCGTCTCGCATCACTCGATTGACAATTTTGGAAATTAAACTTGAATCATACTGCACGTCGGGCCTGACTGCTTTTTTTCTTATATTTCCTGCTCTGGACATAAATTTATTATATATTTAGTAACTTAATAATGAATAATAATTAACTTGTTGATGAACTGGTTGCTCTCCCGATTTGTCCAGAGAGCTTGGTCCCGTATCGCGATCTTCCCTGCTTACGCCCATCAACTCCGGTTAAATCAAACTTTCCCCTCACTAGGTGATATTTCACCCCGGGCAAATCCTTGACTCGGCCACCTCTGACAAGAACGATGCCGTGCTCGGCCAAGGTATGACCTATGCCTTGGATATAGGCAGTAACTTCAGTTTTATTAGAAAGCCGCACTCTAGCTACTTTTCTTAAGGCAGAATTAGGCTTCCTCGGGGTCATCGTCTTAACGAGGGTGACTACACCCCGTTTAAATGGGGCGGGGATCTCATTCATTTTTCGATCTTTGGCATTAAAGTACCGCCGAAGAGCGGTCACTTTTACCTTTTTAACTATCTTTTTCCGCCCCTTGCGGACAAGTTGTGAGATTGTCGGCATATATTTTTAAATCTTAGGTCTTAAATTCTGAATCATGATTTTAATGAAGCCTTTTCATCAGTCAGCAATGTGGTACTGGCACCCGTGGGCTCGATAAGCCCATAACGTACCCGATCCGGAGTTACTGGAATAAGCCTTCCTATAATTACGTTTTCTTTAAGTCCCACCAACCTGTCCTCATCACCATTAAGAGATGCTTCTGTCAGCACGTTAGTTGTCTGCTCGAAAGAAGCGGCTGACAACCAAGAGGTAGTATAAAGCGATGCTCTGGTAATTCCCAAAATAACCTGTTGAGCGGTTGCGGGCTCACCACCTTGGGATAATACTCGGCCGTTTTCCTCCTCGAACCTCAGTTTGGCCACAAATTCACCCGGCAAAAGTTCTGTGTCTCCTTGGGAGCTAACTCGTACTTTGTCAGCCATTTTTCTTATTATTACCTCGAAATGCTTATCGTGGATGGGAATACCCTGCGATTCATACACGGCTTGTATTTCTTCGCATAAATATTCTTGGGCTGCCCTCAAGCCTCTTATGGCGAGAACTTCCTTTATGTCCAAAGCACCGCTGGTCATTTGTGCACCGGCAAACACATGGTCGCCGTCCTTTACTAAAAGCTGGCTGGTTAGGGGTATTATGTACTCTCTTTCTTCTGGAGGTTTTACTCCTACTGACTTGATATTTACTTTATAGCCTTCGTCTGTTTCAGTTACCTCTGCTTTCCCTGAAACTTCAGCTAAGGGTGAAAGCGTTTTGGGAGTTCTTGCTTCAAAAAGCTCTTCCACTCTTGGCAAGCCTTGGGTGACATCCAAGCCGATAATAAAGGCTGTTCTCTTGGCATTAATAGTTAACTGTGTTCCAGGCTCGCCGATAGATTGGGCAGCAATTACTCCCACGGGAGTGCCGATTTCCACCTGCTTTTTGGTACTCAGGTCAGTTCCGTAGCAAACTGAACACACTCCATAGCGTGATCGGCAGGATAACGGCGAGCGGACTGTCACTTCTGTGATCTGTTTATCGTCTAAGATTGACATGTTATCTTCACTCAACACCGTCCCTTTTGCTAGCAATGTCTTTTTACTTTTTGGATCGATAATATCTGCCGCTAGATATCGTCCGAACACTCTTAGACTGAACACTTTCGCCCGTTTGCCTTCTTGACTGATAACAATACCTTCATCGGTACCGCAATCAGTATCACGAACAATCATGTCATGAGCAACATCAACCAGCCTTCGGGTTAGATAGCCCGCGTCGGCTGTTTTCATCGCCGTATCGGTCAATCCTTTTCGGCCCCCCCTCGCAGAGGTGACATATTCAAAGATCGACAGTCCCTGTTTAAAGTTTGATTTTGTCGGCAGATCAACAATTTTTCCGGTCGGATCGACAAAAAGTCCTCTCATCGCCGAGAGCTGTTTAATCGTATCTCGCGAAACACGGCCAATTTTTGCATCAATAATGAGTCGGACCACATTTGACTGTGAATAAAGCTGCCAGGTTTTATCAGCTAAATCTTCGGTCACCCCAATCCATAACTCTTGGACTAAACGCTTGCGCTCTGAGGCGGTGATAAGCCCCTGTCGATAATTTTGCTCAATTTCGGCAACACGATCGTTCGACTCTTTAATCAGAGCATTTTTATCAGGTAGGACCTCGAGGTCAGTAAAAGTAAATGAGATGCCTGAGACCGTGCCCATCTCAAAACCCAGGTTCTTTACCTTGTCGATCATTTCGACTACTTCAGCTGCGGTGCATATTCTGAATGCTTTCGCAAATAGTCCCTTAAGGACAGAGGATGAAACGGTATCGTTGTAGAACTTCAAGGCCTCCGGTAAAGTCTCGTTGAATAAAATTCTGCCCACCGTCGTCTCCAAGATTTTTCTATCTCTAAACATTTTTATTTTCTGCCGCAACCCAATTTTCTTTGATTGATAAGCTAATATTGCTTCATCATGACCACCAAAGATGGTGGTTGGCGTGGTTAATTCTTGATCTTGTGAAGTTAGATAATATACTCCTAAAGCCATTTCCTTGGAGGCGGGAATAGCGACGGGTGAGCCGTCTGCCGGTCGGAGTAAATTCTTTTCGGGCAACATTAACCTTGCGGCTTCATCTTGGGCTTTTTGGGAAAGGGGGACATGGACCGCCATTTGGTCTCCATCAAAGTCAGCATTAAACCCGGTACAAACACACGGATGAATTCGAATGGCGTTTCCTTCTATCAGAATTGGATAAAAAGCCTGAATACTTAGTTTATGAAGCGTCGGTGCCCGATTAAGAAGTACCGGGTGATCATGGGTTATATCTTCCAGAATATCAAATACTTCTGGGGGTCGACGGTCAAGAAGGTTCTTGGCCGATTTGACGTTAGGGGCAAGACCCCGAACAATCATCTCTCTTAGGACAAAAGGCTTAAACATCTCCAGGGCCATTTCTTTCGGAATACCACACTGGTTCAGGTTCAGATCGGGTCCCACAACGATGACTGATCGACCTGAATAGTCCACGCGTTTACCTAAAAGATTTTGCCTAAATCTGCCTTGCTTACCCCTGAGCATGTCCGAAAGCGAACGCAAGGGTTGAATATTTGCTCGCCGACGAGTGGTTGATGTTCTAGCTGAAGCATCGATCAGGCTGTCAACGGCTTCCTGCAACATCCGCTTTTCATTACGTAAAATAATTCCCGGAGCGCCTAACTCCATTAGGTGCTTCAGGCGGTTGTTCCGGTTAATTACCCTACGATATAGATCGTTAAGGTCAGAAGTAGCAAACCGACCACCAGATAATTGGACCATCGGTCGGAGATCCGGGGGGATAACCGGTAACACCTTCAGGACCATCCATTCCGGTTTAACGCCCGCACGTCTCATCCCATCTACAACTCGTAAACGTTTTGTCGCTTTGATTCTATGTTGCCCGGTAGAATCGGCAACTTCCTTCCTTAATTGATCTGCCAGCTTGTCGATATTGATCTGTTTTAAAAGGCCGACAATTGCTTCGGCTCCCATGTCAACTTCAAAAAAGTCTCCTGCCTCGTAGTCTGCTAATCGGTTAAATTCCTCTTCGCTCAACAGAGATTGGATTTTGAGGTTTTTGACGATCTCAATTAGCCTCTTAAAAATCTCTTCTGTCTGGTCAAGACTACTGACTAAATCATCCCTTATTGCTTGCTCGCGCTGTCTTTGTTTGAGGGCAACTTCTTGCACGGCCAAGGAGACTGCGTCTTTATTACCAATTCGCCCCTTAACGTCTTTCTTTTGGTCTTCGGCTTCGACTTTGTTTGCGCTAATTTTTTCCCCTGCTTCCTCGCGCAAAGCCTTCGTTCGTTCATCTTTCGCCTTCTCAATTTTGGCAAGCGCCTTCGCTTTTTCACCCTCATTTACCTCTGTCACGACATATTGAGCAAAATAAATCACCTGCTCTAGCGCTCTTGGAGTCATATCTAATAACAAGGCCATTTTGGATGGCGGAGCGCCTTTGAAAAACCAAATATGTGCTACCGGTGCCGCTAAGATAATGTGCCCCATCCTTTCTCTTCTCACCCTGGACTGAGTTACCTCAACTCCACACTTGTCACAGATAATTCCCTTATATCTTATTCTGCGGTATTTACCACAGTAACATTCGTAATCTTTCGTCGGTCCGAATATTCTTTCATCAAAAAGTCCGTCTTTTTCCGGCCGGAGGGTACGATAATTTATGGTCTCCGGCTTGGTAACTTCACCATGAGACCAAGAACGAATTTCCTCGGGTGAGGCTAGTTTTATTTGAAGGCTTTTAAAATCAAGAATTGTTTTTAATTCACCGGCCATTTTATTCCTCCAATTGGTTACTATCATCAGTAGTCGACGGCGAGGTAGTACCCCCGAGGCTGGAATCGTCGCTTGAATTATTAGGAATTACGGTAGTTGTTCCGGCAACCCCAGCGGGAACATTGGTCATTTGTGCTCCAGAGGCGGCGGCCAATTCTTTAGCAGCATCGCTAATTGCCTTTTCTGACGACGTCGACAACTGCTCATCGTTTGCTTCAACAACCCCCTTGGGGAGGACATTGACTCCTAAAGATTTAAGTTCACTCACTAAAACTTTAAATGACTCGGGGATAGCTGGTTGTGGTATTGGCGTTCCTTTTACCATGGCCTCAAATGCTTTTGCCCGGCCATAGACATCGTCTGATTTTATCGTCAACATCTCTTGAAGTACAGTTGCTGCTCGATGGGCTTCCAAAGCCCAAACCTCCATTTCGCCTAAACGCTGACCTCCCATTTGAGCTTTCCCGCCCAACGGCTGTTGGGTGACTAGGGAATAGGGACCGGTTGACCGAGCGTGAGTTTTATCCTCAACCATGTGGATGAGCTTCATAATGTATGAAACTCCGACCATCGTCGGTTTATCAAATGGCTCTCCCGTTTTTCCGTCTATTAAATTGACTTTGCCCGATACCGGAAGATTGGCCGCCTCGAGTTGCTCTAAGATCCTACTTTCAGGGATTCGTTCAAATGAAGGGATGGCTACTTTATATCCTAGTTTCTGAGCTGCCCAGCCTAAATGAGCTTCAAATAACTGACCTAGGTTCATCCTCGCCAATACTGAAAGGGGGGAGATAATAATATCAATGGGTTGGCCATCGGGAAGATAAGGCATATCTGCCGCTGGCACGATTTTGCTTATAACTCCTTTGTTTCCATGTCGACCGGCTAATTTGTCACCAACTGAAATCTTTCTAATTTGGGCTACCTTGACGATCACTTTCATCATTTCTCCCGGAGCTAGCTCATCCCCTTTCTCCCTATCTAATATCTGGACATCAATGACTGTTCCCCTTTCTCCGTGGGGCACGCGCAGGGAAGTATCCCTAACTTCACGAGCTTTTTCCCCGAAGATAGCTCTTAAAAGCCTCTCTTCTGCTGTTAGCTCTGTTTCACCTTTCGGTGCTATCTTGCCGACCAGGATATCGTTGGGACTAACCTCTGAGCCGATGGTGACGATCCCATCCTCCCCCAGGTGGGCAAGTTCCGCTTCTCCGACATTGGGAATATCGCGGGTTAGTTCTTCCGGCCCAAGTTTTGTTTCGACGACGACCGCTTCGTATTCCTCAATGTGAATAGAGGTTAAGATATCAGACTTTACCAACCTATCAGAAATTACGATAGCATCTTCAAATCCCAGTCCCCCCCAAGACATATAAGCGATTAAAAGATTTTGACCTAACGCCAGTTCTCCTTTTTCGCAGGACGGTCCGTCTACGATGATATCTTCTTTTTGTACTTTATCACCGAGAGCTACGGCCGGCTTTTGGCTATAACAGGTCGAACTACTTGTTCTTTTAAATTTCGTAATAAAGTATGTTTCTTTGTCGCCTTCAAGTTTAATAAACTCATCGTTTGACTCCTCGTCTTTTGGTTTGTCATCCAGTTTTACGATAACTTTTTTGCCATCGACGTAAATTACCTTGCCTGCGTGTTTTGCTTTTACGACTCCACCTACGGCCATGGGAACTATAGTTTCCATCCCTGTGCCCACTATTGGTGATGCGGGTTTAATCAGGGGGACTGCTTGGCATAACATGTTTGCTCCCATCAGCGCTCTGTTAATGTCGTCGTGATCAATAAAAGGAATAAGGGACGAAGATGTGCCCAGTACCTGTCGTGAAATTACATCGATATACTCAACAAGTTCTGACGGCCCTTCGGTAAACTCCCCGTTGTACCGAAATGGTACCCACTCTGAAGTAATATAACCCTTTTTGTTATCGATGACTTGCGCATCAGTAATATGATAGTTTTCTTCATCATCTGCAGTCATATAAACAATTTCATTGGTGGGTTGAATAACCACTTTACCATCACGCTTAATTTTCTCGGTCTTTCGATAGGGTGCTTCCATGAAGCCATAATCGTTAACCCGAGCATACATCGCCAGGTAGGTGACCAGCCCAATGTTGGGGCCTTCCGGTGATCGAATCGGATCTACGCGACTATATTGCGAGCTATTAATGTCTCGGATACTGAAGGAGGCTCTCTCTCTTGTAATGCCTCCCATACCCATGACCGAGAGTTTCCTTAAGTTGTCGATCTCAGATAAAGGATTTGTTTGATCCAAAATTGACGATAATTGGCTCTGACGGAAGAAATCATTAATTGACGAGATTACCGGGCGCACATTAATAAGCATCTGGGGCGTCACAAGTTCTTCTGTTGAGACCAAGCTCATTTTTTCTTTGATCATTCTCTCGAGCCTTAACAATCCCACTCGTAGAGCCGTATGTTGCACTAATTCCCCAACACGTCTTAAGCGCCTATTAGCAAGATGGTCTATGTCGTCTACTTTTCCTTTTCCTTTCTGAAGACTAATTAAATATTTAACAGTGGCGATTACATCTTGTCGGGTAAGCACCCGCGTGGAAGGTATATTGGGGATGTCAAGCGCTAGTCTTTTGTTTATTTTGTATCTTCCAACCGAACCCAGCTCATATCTTCGCTGGTCGAAAAACATCTGATGCAAAAACGTTTGCGCTGTTTCCAGGACTACCGGATCACCGGGGCGCATTTTCCTAAAAATTTCGATCAAGGCTTCGGGGGCAGCTTTAGTTAGGTCTTTTTCAATTGTGGCTACCATAAATGAGCTGTTTTTCTCATCTACATCAGCAAACTCATTTAGTATCTCCTCGTCACTCGTTAGCCCTATTGCTCTTAAGAAAACGGTTACCGGGAACTTTCTTCTTCTATCCACCCGCACATAGACTATGTTGTCCCTCGATATTTCAAACTCCAGCCAAGCACCATGAATTGGCCTCAGTTCTGCTCGGTATAGCATTCTGCCCGTTGCCTGATCAACATCGCCGGCGAAATATACCCCAGGTGATCT
>Ga0209518_1000867_pt1 | contig 37104 bp, 23 predicted proteins | sample RifGroB1_FD_183993 | JGI IMG/M metagenome (GOLD analysis project Ga0209518, IMG submission 183993) | Groundwater microbial communities from Rifle, Colorado, USA - Groundwater B1 (SPAdes) (version 2) | ecosystem: Environmental > Aquatic > Deep subsurface > Groundwater | place: Rifle, Colorado...
ATCCATTCACCCATTTTTTTGCCAGTATCGGCTTTTGCAATCTTTGTTGTTCTTGTGATGTTGAGTGAGTTACTAAATTCTGTTTTGTCATCAAAATATGTACCCCAAATATAAACGTTGTCATTTGTACAATCCATAGTAACATCAAAATAAATTGTTAAAGGTATATCAACAAAGTATTTGTTAGAGTTAGTTGCAAATGATAATTTGAAATCAACTTTTGCCTCTGTGTCGTCTGTATAATAATAACCTTTTGAGTTTGATATTGTTGAATCATAAACAGATTCCAATATTGCTCTTGCTCTATTTCTATTTGCAGCAGAATAAGCATAAGTTTTATATACAGACATCATATCAAAATCATTTAATGTTCTAATAACATAGTTATATTCTTTAAACTGAGCATTAGTACCAGAACCTTGAGATACATAAGTTGTATCATCAGCTGCACTTCCATCATAATAATCCATAACATTTGAAAGACCATTTGTTTGAAGTTGTTTTAAAATATTATAAACATCAGAAAGTTGTTCTTCAGATAATCCTGTTTTTATAGTGTAACCTGGTTGATTTCCTGCAAGCGTTAGATTTACATCATTTGAATATGTAAAACAGCTAGCTAAAAGTTCATCATCATTGCCATCTAAACCAGTAGATTCACCACCAGTAAGATTTGATGAATAATTACTATTAGCATCATTTGCCCAATAAAAATAGCCTTGATCAAATCTTAAATGTCTGTTACCAGTTCTTTTGATTCTTATAGTTTGAGGAATACAGTAATTTGCTCCAGTTACATTACTACCATAAGTGTCTCGATAAGATCCACTAGAACTTACAGTTACTGTATATGTTGTTTTTGAATACAAGAAGTCTTTATCAGATGTTGATAAAACAGAAAGATGTCCGCTTGTATTGTAGTTTGTACTCGTTAATCTGTAAAGTCTATCAAGGTTTCTACCATAAACAGCTAAAAGTGTTCCAGAAGTTGGAAAAGAAGTTGGAAAAAAGCCAGGAAAAAAGGTTCCTGAAGGAACTACTGCAAAGTTTGAAGTTGGATTACCTGCACCTGTTCCAAAAGTACCAGTAGAAATTTGGAAGTTATTATTTGTATCAAAACTCCATGCTTTGTAAGTATTGATCTTGACATCAAAAGTTAAATCCATAGCAGAAATTGGATTTATAGTTCCATTTGTTCCTAAAGTATTTGTATTTGCCAATAATAGAGATGGATAAGGATTACCCATATTAGCTTCTTGACTTCCAGTTGTTGCTAAACCAAATCCAGATAAATAAGTACCCATTGCTAACGAAGTGTTAAAATCAATAGTTTGATATTTATGATTTGTAGTTTTGAATGCCCATACTGGTCCAGTTAAACTTTGTCCTGTTCGCGAATTTTTAGCAATAATATACCAATAATAAGTTGTATCTGAAGCTAATACTTCGGTAGGAGTAAAAGTTGCTGATGTCAAATTAGCTTTAAATAAATTAGGAGGATTTGTTGTACCAAGATAAATATCATATAAATCAGCACTTATATTTGTTACACCATTGAGTGTTGAATTCCAACTTAAACTTGAGTTAGTTGCAATATCAATAGCGTTGTTTAAAGGTGAAGAATAAGATAATTTATCCATAGTCTTAAAAGTCCAAGTAGGTCCTGTTATAGAAGTGTTTGCAGTTGTGTTTTTAGCAACAATATACCAATAATATGTTGTATTTGGTAACAATGTTGGCGGAGTATAACTTGTTGTTATAGAATTTGATTTAACTAAACTTGGAGATAAAGAGCTTCCAAAATAAATATCATAAACATTTGCTGTAAATGATGTTTGTCCAAAAGACGCTCCCCATGATAATGTTGTATCTACTGAAACATCAACAATACCATTTGCTGGTGCTGTATAAGATGGTGAGTCAAAGTTTAGTGTTGTAAAAGACCAAATAGGGCTTGAAGTTTTGCTTAAACTTTCATAAACTGCTTCGACTTTCCAATAATATATTTTATTTTTTTCGAGTTTGCCATCAGTAATACCAAGATTTGCATAAATTTTTGATGTAGAAAGCAATAATCTTCCAACTAAATTTTGATTTGGTGAAGTTCCACTAGTCAACTGATTTACTGTACCAATAAAATCTAATGAAGCATCAACATTCTTTATACCAAAATAAACATTGAATACAACATCAGAATCCCATGCTTGTTGTCCACCACCAGTATTAGTGTTGGTTTCTATAGAATCTTGAATCGCATCCCATTCGAGATAAGCAACATTTGTCGGAACAATAGTTGATTTATCAGCAGGATATGGTCTTGATGGAGCTGCTAAAGTTGTTGTTGTCGTTGTTGGTTGTTCTTGTTGTGGACAACCTACTAAAATTAGTATTCCACTTAGTAGAATAAAAAATTTTAATAATTTCTTTTTCATAGATTTCTCCTTCTAAAAATATATTTTGATTTATATCAATTATTATAGTTAATAATTTTAAAATTACAAATATTTTGTTAAATTTATTTAAAAATTTTATGAAATAAATTTTCTATTTAATATAATAAAATTTTCAAATTAAATAAAAAAACACAGAAAAAATAAGTATTTTTAATTAAATATTTGTATATTTTGATAATTTTGACGAATTTATATTAAATATAACCTAAAATATATAATAATTTTATTTTATTTCTCCAATCGTATTCTGAATAACCTAAATCTTATAAAATTTCAGATTCAAAACCTTCTTGAAAAAAATCTGTAAATAATTCTTTAAGTGCATTGTGTAACTCTTTTCCTGATTTTATATTATTTTCTTACAAAAACTTTTGCATTTGTTCACTGCTAAAATATTTTCCCATCTGATAAATTTTTTATTCTTATTTGTTATATTTTATTGATTTACACAAATTTTTTTATGCTCTCTAAGTTTTCGTATTCCATTTAGAAGCGTTTAAATTTATTGGAGTTTTTAATCAGAATTCTTTTTATTATTGTATTTATTTCGTGGTTTTAATTAATCTTAGTTATCGCTAAAACCAGCTAATAGTTTGTATAATTGATTATATAAAGTAATTATCAATTTTTATTTTCTAACCACAATTTTTCGTTTCTTTCGATATAGTTGATATGTTCTTCAAGATGTGTTGAATAACCTCTTAGCCAATCAAATAATGTCACCTTGCCAAGAGTTGGATGGATGATATGATTTCTTTCCCACACATCGTCTTTAATCGATTTTAATTTGTTAGACACAATTTTTCTTAGCAACTCAAATACTTGTAGATAATCTTCAACTGATTGATTGTGATAAAAAAGGTTTTCTGTCCATTTTTCCTCATCTATTAACATAACAGATTTGCCTGACTCTGCAAGTACACAATTTAATCTTATATAAGCATTAATGTCTCCATCAACTATATGAATAATATGTTCTTTTATAGTCCAAGCATTCTCAAAAGGTCTAAAAATTAGAATATTTTTATTGTTTTTTAAAGAATTATATTTATTTATAAGAATATCCGCTCCATTAATGTATTTACTTAAAAATATTTCAATTTGCTCTTTATTCATAATTTTATTCCTTAATTATAATGTGTTTGTAAAATTTAAAGTAAAATCTTCGTATAAAATAGGTTCATCAAAACCAGCATCAGGATATAAAACCATTCTCAAGTTTTGATTTGCATTTTCTATATCGAATTTTTTGTATCTAACTTTATCATCTATTTCTGTTGACTCTGTTTTTCGTGCAGTCTCAGAGGCTTCTTGTGATTTTGAAAAATATTCAATAGAGTCACTATAATATTTTGTTGCCCAAACAAGATATTTTGAATTTCTTGTCTGTTCAAACTTTTTTTGTAACGCAGCCCCAAGATTGTTAGAAACTTTTAGAAGCATATCAACAATCATAATATCTTCTCTTCTATCCATATCAAGCGGATAATGCATTTGCTTCAAATCATCAAAATGATTATATGTTTCTAGAAGAAGGCTTTCACTTAAATCATAATTTTTGAGTTTATAAAAAATAGTGCCTATCATATATTTTAAATTAGAATTGTCAGGATACCTTTCTAATAAACTACTTATTCTTTTGTAAGACTCATAAAAGTTATCTTTTTTATAATAGAGCCAACCCATATTAAAACTAAGTATATCATTAGTAAAACCTCGTTCTTCAGCCTTAATATAATTATTTAAAGCACCCTCATAATCAACTTTATTTCTTAACGCAAAATTGCCAAGATTGTAGAATGGTTTCCCGAAATGAGGATAAGTCTCTATTGCTTTCAAATAATATTCTTCTGCCTTTATATTAACTTTAGAATACCTATCATAGTTTTCGCCAATATCATTATAAACTTTTGCAAGTAATTCTTGATTATTTTCTTCACCATATCTTTCTGGTTCTCTTTCTTTCATTATTTCAAATCTTTTCAAGGCATTTTCAAGATGATTTTTTTCTTCATTATTTATATTTAAATGTTTTTTGTATCTTGCATATAAATAATCAATTTTTGGAATATTTAATTTTTTTGCATTATCAGAAGCTTTTTGTAGAATATTTTTTACTTCATCAACATCTCCAACATCAAGCAGATAATCAGCAAGATCAGCATAAATATAAGGATTTATCTTTTTAGGAAAAGTTTTTTCAATATATTTGTAAAGTTTACTAACCTCTTTGTGATCCTTTTCTTTTAAATGAATCTCTAGTAAACCAAATATAGCATCTGGATTTTTTTTATCAATATCAAGTACATCAAGATAAGTTTCTTTTGCATCAACCATTTTGTCTTTTATTTCATTAGACCAATCGAAATAAGTCCTTCCAAGTCCAAGTTTTGCTTGAATATTTCTATTATTCGCCTTAATCATTTCTTCATAAGATTTGACTGCTCTTTCATAATCTTTTATTTCTCTAAAAAAATCAGAAAACTCAAGTTTTAACTCATTATTTGGTTTCATATTGGTAGCAAGATAATATTTTTTTTCTGACTCTAAATACCTTTTGTGTTTTCTATATAACCTAGCATAATCAACAGCCTCATTATATCTTGGTTGAATATCCATAGCCTTTTCAAAATATGGTTCAACTTCCCAAAACTTTTTTTCATTCAAGTTTTTCTTACCAATTTTATAATAATGACTTGCATCCATTGTAGGTTTTATAAGTGAAAAATATATAAATATAAACAAAAATAACAGTAAAGCAACGCCAGCTATTTTTGATATAATAGGTAGAATATTTTTTTCAAATAGGTATAAAAATGATTTTTGTTTCTCTTCAAACTCTTGTCCTGTAAATTTTAAGGAAGTAGCTTTAGAAAGTGATGTGTCTCCTGTAATTTTTTCATAAATTTTAATTATACTTTGTGGTTTTTCTTTATCTATTAAAGCATCTATTAAAGGTTTTAATTCTCCATCAGAATATTTATCACTAATTATAGCTTCCGAAATTTTAATTTCTACTTCTCTTGGTAAAGATGATAAAGTTATTACAATTTGTTTTCTTTCATCATCTGTTAGTTGGAGTTCTTCATCTTTTTTCTTTCTTATTGCACCTTTATTTTTGTGAATAACGATTTCTTCTTCATGTTCTTCGCTCTCGACTCCAACATTGTCTACCGTAAAAGAATCAAGACTTCCAAAATCAAAATCTCCCCCTTCTTCTTGAGATGGCTTTTCTTCACCAAAATCAATGGACTCCATTAAACCTTCATTTGGCTCTTCATCGCCAAAACCCTCAAGTTCTCCTAATGGTGCCTCTAAATTTTTATCTATATCAAAAGATTCTTCTTTAAACTCTTCAATTTCAGAAATATCTCCTAAATCAGAACCTTCTTTTTTATTTTCTCCCATTAAATCAGAAAATGATGTATCAAAATCAATAGGTTTATCTTCCTCTATTATTGTTTCTGCAAAATCACCTGCAAGATGTGCGAGTTCATCATCTACTTTTAGAATATTTTCTTTAGGTTCTAATTTTTCTTCTGGATTTTCAAGAATTGAAACCAAATTATCCAAATCATTTTCTTCTGCTCCAAAAGATGGCTTTTCTTCTGTTTCCACAAAAGATGGTTCTTCTTCATCTAATCCAAGGTTTATTGAAGACATATCCATATTTTCAAAGTCTAATGCTTCCTCTTTTGGTTCTTCCAAATTTAGATCACCAAGCAAAGCGGACATATCGTCAATATTCTCTGATGGTAATTCTTCTTTTGGCTCTTCTAAATTTAGGTCACCAAGCAAAGCTGACATATCGTCAATATTCTCTGATGGTAATTCTTCTTTTGGCTCTTCTAAATTTAGGTCACCAAGCAAAGCTGATATATCGTCAATATTATCTGATGGTAATTCTTCTTTTGGCTCTTCTAAATTTAGGCCACCAAGTAGAGCCGACATCTCATCAATTCCACTATCTTCAGTTTCTTTATTATCAAAAGAAGGCTCTTCCATATTTATATTATCTAAATCTAATAAACTCTCATCTTTTAAATCTTCCCAATCTTTTTTAGAATCTTCACTACTTTTTGTTACTTTAGGTTTATCTTTTGTAAAATCATCAAGTGAAATTTCTTCCAAAGGTTCTGTATCAAAAACATCTTCATCTTTTGAAAGATCAGTCATTTCAATGCTCGATAAAAAATCTTCCTGATTATCAGCTTCTTTCAGCTCTTCAAAGTTTTCTTCTTCATCAAAACTAAGTCCTTCTTTAAAGTCTTCGCTTATATCTTTTAATAAATCATCACTATCTAATATTTCTTTGATTTCATCTTTTTTTTCTATTATTTTTCCGGGAATATTTACTAAATTTGGGGAAATATTTTTATTTTTTAATATTTCATTTTCATTACCTATTTTTAGAATCTGATTTTGTAAAAACTCTAAATCCTCGTATTTTGGCATAATTTTCCTACTTCAATTTCAATCTAAATAAAAAATCTATTATTAAGTTTTTCGGTTATTTTCCGATTTTTTAAACAAGAAAATATACAGAAAAGTTATATATTTGTTAAAAATTATATAATTAGAGATATTTTATTAGTATAACAATAAATTTATTTTAAATAAAGGTTTATTTTTTATGAAAATTTATCAATCTAAAATTTTTAGAAAGAAATTTATTTTAATAGGAATTTTTTTAATTACAACAGTATTAAATTATTCCATAGAAAAATATATAAATCTCGAATTTATAAAAAAAGAATCATCACCTAGATTTTTAGCAGAAGGAATTCTAATCACAATTTCAGATAAACAGGCTAGATATTCTTATTTACGAACAAATATTGACGGTTGGAAACAAAATTACTACTTTAAACAAAGTCTTTATGGAATATTCTACATTATTCTACCATATAACTTAAAAATGAGCCAAATTCAATATAAATTAAATATAGATGGGTATTGGGAAATCGATCCCAATAATCCAGATTATACTGAAGATAAATATGGAACACTAATTTCTATAATTAATTTACCAAAAGAATGTATTTATAATCAAGAAATGCCAATAATTGATAAAATTGATGATAAAAAATATAAAATTAGTTTTAAATACAATAATCCTTCTGCGAAAGAAGTTAATTTTGTAACATCTATCGATAGATGGTGTTTATATTCTCATCCTATGACATTAAATGAGGACGGTTATTGGGAAATATCTCTTAGTTTTAAAAAAGGTAAATATTATTACTACTTTTTGGTAAATGGAAAAAAAATCCCAGATATTGAAAACCCAGAAAAAACATACTTACCTGATTTAGGCGAAGTATCAATAGTGGAAGTGAAATAAGTTTATTAAAATATTCATTCTTTTATTGAAATTCTAAAATCTATATTAAAATTTCTATTTCAACAAAGCCTTTTTTATTAACTCTTTCCTAGTTTTCTTTTTTTTATAAAAAATTGAAAATAGTAAAAATATTGCAGAAAGTCCGCCAAAAACAAAAATACCTTCTTTATGGTTAAAGATATTTAGTGCATAAGCAAAGCCAGCTGATAAAAAACTCATAAAAAAACTAATACCTTTTGTAAGCATAATACCAAGATTATTAATTTTTTCATCTACTTCTTCCAAATCTATCTCAAATTGTAAAGTTCCTTTTTCAACTTTACAATTTGAGATATTAGCATTTTTTGGCAGTTTAACTATTTCTAAAAAGGTATTTTTTGCCTCTTCTATTAATTTTTGAAAAATTTCTTGTGATCTGTCTTTTAAAAATTTCTCAAGATAAGGTTTTAGTTCATCGTATAGTTTAAAATCTGGATATAAAAATGAAATAATTCCAGTCAAAGTTCCAATTGTTCTACCAATATACGCCCATTCATAAGGCAATTTTATTGGTTGTGTATAAATTATCTCAACTAAATCATCAACTATTGGAGATAAATCAACACTTTGTAAAGAATTTCTCTCAAGATTTATTGTACTCATTACCTCACTAAAAAAGTATTCCATAATAGGTACTATTTTTTTTATATCCTTTTCTTTTTTTATAAATCCAAGTTCAAATAAAACCCTTAGTACTTTTTCGTAATCATTTTTTAACATGTAAGAAAGCCCATCTTTTATACCTTTACTCATTTTATTAGTAATTTCCCCAGCCATTCCAAAATCGAGTAAAGCAATATTATTATTCTCCAAAACAAAAATATTACCCGGATGTGGGTCAAAATGAATTATTTTTAAGAATAAAAATTGTTCTATATAAATCTCAACAAGCCTACGAGCTAAAATAATAGGGTCATTATTTTTATCCTTCCATTTATCTTTTTCTGTAATTTTTACACCGTCTATATATTCCATAACGATAATTTTATAGGTAGAATATTCTTCATAAACATAAGGAACTGTTACAAAAGGGTATTTTTTAAGTGCTACTTTAAATTTTCTTCCAATATATACTTCTCTTTTGAAATTTAACTCATCACCTGTAACTTTTATAAATTCATCAAGTAAACTCAAAAAATCATTTTCTTTAAATATTTTAAAATGTGAAAATAATTTAAACACAAAGTGAAATATAGCAAAATCAATGTCAATAATTTTTTCAATTTCAGGTTTTAAAATTTTAATTACAACGACATCACCAGACTTTAATATAGCCTTATGAGTCTGCCCCAAAGATGCTGATGCTAAAGGGGTCTCATCAATTTCTTTAAAAGGAAAAGATTTTCCTCTATACTCATTATCAATAACTTGTTTTATTTTATCAAACTCAACTGGAGGTACTCTGTCTTGCAATGAAGAAAGTACATTAATATATGGCTCTGGAAAAATATCTCGTCTTGTGCTCAAATACTGACACATTTTTATCAAAACACCACCGAGTTCTATTGCAATAGTGTATAACTCCTCAGCCCTTTTTTGATGAGTCTTTTCCATTTTTTTTTGTGCAGAATTATAACCTTTTTTCTTCCTTAATTTATATTCCTTCCTAAAGTCCAAAAATATCTTAAAAAATATAAAAGCAACCCTAAAAAATCTTTTACTTACGTTTATTTTATTCTTAGCCATAATTATCCTTTTGTATAACACAGATTTTGTGGATTTTTTCAGATTAACGCCGATTTTTACTATTTTTTAATCAAAAAGCATAATCTGTGCTAATCAGTGTTATGTGTTATAGTTTAATCATTTAATTATCTAAAGTCAAGGATGGATAAAAAAAATTACAAATTTATAACATCAATTATAATGGATGGATTGATTATAAATTTATATTAAAATTAGAAACATCTAAACAATTATAGCAATTATTTCAAATTTTTTAATAAAAATTAAAAAAAATTATCAAATTATTTTAATTACTACTTTAAATATAAGATTACTAATGTTTTTATTATATTTCAAATATTAAGATTTTTTAAATATTTTGAAAATTTTGTAAATTTTTCTTGATTAATAATTTACAATAACATATACTTATAAAAAATCTAAATAATTAAAAAATGGAGTGATTGTATGAAGTATTTTAGTTTATTTGTATCCGTTGTATTTTTATTATTCATGTTTTCTTGTTCTAACCCAGATATTGGGACAGATCAAAAATCAGATGACAATGAGTTAAACAAAGAACTTGCTGGCATTATGGAAATTTATGGACAAGCAGTAAATTCACAAGGAAATGATCTTGAATTAGTTGGAAAATTTGAAAAAACTCTCAAAAACTTTGACGGCAAATATGGTACAAGTGTTTACAATGATTTTGCAGAATACAAAAACACAAACTCAAAAGTTTATAGTTCAACAGGAACATCAAGTTACCCAGCTTTGACAAATTTACCAATCAATAAAGACGGTGCTGTTTATTTGAGTGGTGGAAATGATGGTGCAGTATCAATTATTATTAGTTATGTTTCTCCAAAAGCTACTCCTGGTAAGTTCTATCATGGAGCAGTGTTAGATATAAATAAATTTGACCCAACAAATCTTGAAGGATTATGTTTTCAAACTGCTATACTTAAAGGTGCAGGTTTTGAAAAACCAATCGAATGGATGAAAAAACCAAATGTTGCAGTATTAAATCCAAATGTTACACTTGATACTGTAAAACTAAACAATGCACAAACTGCACTTGATTATTACTGTAATCCAAACAATACTAATATGAAATATGGATTTTTCAAAGATTATGTAAATATATTTTCTTTAGTAGAAAAAAGCGACAATTATTACTGGTATTGTACAAAAGTTGTATGGAGAGTTTATAATCTTATGGGTTTTGATATTGATTCAAATACTTCAAAAGTTGATTGGACAACATCGGGTATTTATTCTCTTGCAAAAAGTTACTATAATGTAAGATATTTTTATAGTTCTTCAACAGCACAAGCAAAATTGAATGAATATATCAATAATGCTAAAAAAACAATCGTTTTGGCTGAAGAAATCTATTTTTCTCCTTATCTTACAAAAATCTATGAAGTTGTAAGAAGTAACTAATAAATAATGAAAATTATATATTGCATAATTTTAATTTTAACATTAAATATTCTAGCTTACGGGAAAGAAAATTCTATTTTCTTTCCCTTTCTTAATTCTATTTATAAACTCAATCTGAGTAACGACAAGTTTGAAAAAATAAAAGAAACTTCACATTTATTTTCAAAAAATTATTTTTATTTTTTTGACTACATAATACTCTTTGATCAAAATCAAAAAGAAATCCTTGCATATTCTCTAACAAAAAAAGATATTACACCATTATTAAAAGGTAATATATCCAATATCTATGTAAATAATGATAAATTAATTGCTATCTCAATTAATATAAATGAAAAAAGTGAATTTGAAATAATTCAATATTCTTTATCTCAAAAAAAGAATAAAATAAGTATTACAAAAGATAAAACATATTATTCTGATATTTTTGCATCTGATTATGGAATAATTGACAATCTTTTTTTTATCAGTGGTGTTGATAGCACTAACAGTTATAGTAAAATTATGGCTATTGATTTAACAAAAAAAGAGATAAATGAGTTTTATAAAACCAAAAATAGCAACGATTTTATTAAAATAATACCTTCCGAAACTAATTTTATTTTTTATCTCTCACAGTCAAAATATAAAGAAGACTCAAATAATTCAATCTGGTTTTCTACAACACAACCAAACAAATTATCAAATAAAAATCTATCAATAAAAAATCTAAGTTTTTATGGAAAAGGTTTTACAAAAGACAATAACTATTACATACCAGCAATCGATAAATCTAATTCTACATATATAATTAAATTTGAATTAAAAAACATAGAAAAACCATCAATAATACCAATTGATACAGGTATTTATCATTTAATATATAAATCTCAAGACAAATCATATTTTATTGGCTACAACTACTACAAATCAAATAATAAATTCTATTTTGTGATATTTAATAATACGACCTACAAATCACAGAGTATTTTGATAAATGGGGAATGACAGACACATTTCCTATCTCCCAGTTTTCAAAAAAAACATAAATATCTCACAAAGCACACGGAGTTAAGAAGGAAAAAACTTATCTCCAAAATTTTTTTTCGTGTTCACCGTCTGCATTCGCTTAATGGATGTGTCTCTGTGATATTTTCTAAAATTATAGAAAAATAAAACCGAGTAATTTTCTGGGGTACCCATTATTTATCAATAAATACTAAATTTCCTCAATTCTATCCTATTTTCGAGTATAAAAGGCAATTTATCGTATATTTTAAATCTGTCCTCGTTTGTTAGATTATTTTGAAACAAAAATTCATCATTTTGCTGATCATAAGAATAATATTTAACAAGAATATTGAGTTTAATATCATCTGGTATATATTTGTTTGCAATTAAATCTCTATAATATTCATCTTCTAATACTTTAAAAACAAACTTATCTAGGTTAGAAGGGCTTATGAAAGAAAAATTAAAAAATAGTTTTGTTTTATCCCCAAAAGTAGTACTAACTTTATTTAATAGATAAACTTTAAATTGAGATATGTTGGACTTTTTAAACCAGATTAAAATAGTTTTTAATCTATCCATATTTTTATTAGCAATATCACTTTTTAAATAATAGTTTATATTATCTTTTGAATAACAAGATTCCACAAAAAATTTATCATCAGTGTTGTCAATTTTATCCAATATTGTACTGTTAAAAACTTTTATATTCTCCAAAGAAGGTAGATTAAAATAACAATTTATATTGCAAGAAATAACATCGATTGTATTATCTTTGTCCTTAACAATAAAATCATTTATCAATATTCTATTATTATAGTTTAAAATAGTAGTATCAGCCATATTAAAATTAAATCTAACTAGATAACCTTCACTTTCTTTAGAAAAATTATATAAAACTGGCTGAAATTTATCATCATCAGTAGAATAAGATTTTTTGTTATCTTTTAATACTCCTGTCGAGAATAAAATTTGATCATCTTTATTATAGAAAAATCTTTGAAAATCCCTATAATCCTTATGTTTACTTGTAAGACTATAATAATAAGTCCTATATTTAAAATAGTTCGTATTATTCCAAATATTTTTATTATTATCATTTATAAAACCAACTGATTTTAATATAAATTCTATTTGATTTTCTTCGTCGAAATTTAAACCTTTTCTTAATCCATAATAATTTCCCAAAAAAAAATAACTATCAAGCATTAGTTGTTTTTCATTAGATTTCTCAATCTTATTTAAAATGTTCTTTTCAAACTCATTTTCTGTATAAAATATTTTTGATGGAATTGCACTCTTTGAAATAAAATCTTCTACTTTACTTTCTAAATCTTTTGAGTTTTTAAAAGTAAAATTACAATTTAGATAATAATTTTTTGAAAAATAATTGTGTGGATTAAATACAAAACAATTTTGTATTATAGCTTCTTTATCGCCACTATGATTTCTATAAATTATATAATAAATTTTATTGCCTTTATAATAAAAATAAAAATATCTTTGCTGTAAGAAATTTATACCGACAAGTAAATTATACAATCTTTCTTTTTTCTTATTATTTATGTCACTTTTTAATAAATAACTTTTTTTATCATCTACATAAACATATAAAGCTTCAACATATTTTTTTTCTTTATCACCAAGTTTTGATAATATATTTTCTTCAAATTTTTCTTTTGTAATTTTTAATGGAATTCCATAATATTCTTCTTTTATATAATTAATTCTACCGTCGGGATGTTTTTTTATTTGGTAAAAAATTGTATCTGTCGAAGCCTCATTCATTGTATCATTAGAAGTAAAATAAAATTTATAATTAGGATACTCTTTATTCAATTTATCTTGTACTTTTTGAATATCGCCATCTAAATTTGTATCAACAGCAGAAAGAAGATTTTTTAATATATCATTATTGTTTTCAATATATAAAGTTTGATAAATAGGATTATTAGGTGGAATAAAATCTACTGTTTCGACGATTTTACCTTGTGATAAAAAATATTCTTTTCTGTCAATTTCTTTATATTTAAAAGTAGTATCATCAAAATCATTTTCTTGTGCTAAAACATAAATCTTGTTAGCATCTTGACTATTAAAAAAATATTTAAACTTTTTATTTTCTATTTTCAGTATGTAGAATGTTGTTTTATAGAAATCAATTTCGTTGTTTTTGTAATAAATATTATTACAAGATGGAATATTATTATCAACTATACTCATTAATTTTAAGTCAAGATTGACACCATAAGATGACAACACTAATAAAGAAATAAAAATTAAAATTAAATATTTTTTCATAAATCACCTTTTGCTTTATCCCAGAGTTTTCTAACTTTTTCTTTTCTATATTTATCAAAATCATAACCTATATAATTTAATATTCCATAAAGAATTGTTAAACTTTCTTTTGTTAGATTTGATTTCAAAACATAAATTCCATTTTGTTTGGAATATATATTATTTAAATAATTTTTACCTTCCAAAACTTCTTTTGAGATTAAATCAAGTATAACTTCTTTACCAAAAACTTTTTTTATTTCAGGTATTGTATTAAAAAAATTAACATAAATTTTAACAAGCTCTTTTTTGTCTTGTAAAGATTTTATTCCAGTGAAATTTTTAACAAAATTAATCTCATCTTTTAATTTGTTCAATCCTTTTGGATCGATAGATTTTAATATTTCTCTAATTTTATTTTGCTCACTTGAAATATTTGCATACCATAAAATATTATATAAAGTTTCTTTTTGTAAATAATCAAGGCTTTTGTTAGTTTTGAAAATATTCTCTATAAATTGTTTATCTTTAACTTCTTTTTCTAATATTTTCTTTATAATATAAGTATTAAAATCATTTTCATCAAATTTTTGGGGAATATCTTTATAGTTTATTTTATTTTGATAAGTAAAACTATTAAATTTATAATTACTTGCCAAATTAAATCCCAGACAAATTTTTCTTTCTACTCTTTCCATCTCTGGTGAGTTGTAAAATCCACTAAAATAAAGAATATTTTGCAATCTTTGTAATTGTTTTGAGTCTAAAGATTTAGTTAATTTATAACTTTTGTCTTTTTGGATATAATTTGATTTAATAAAACTTTCGTCATCAAAACTTAAAGTCTTTGTTAAAATTTGATTTTCAAAAACTTCTTTATTTATCTCAGATGGGACAAAAAAATATCTAAAATCGTTACTATAATAGTAATTTGAATTAAAAATATCATAATATTCTTTATTTAATAAAATACCTCCTACTAACTTTCTAAATTCATAAAAACTCATATTATAAGGTATATTTAGTGTATAATAATCACTTATTTTATCATTATCAATACTCACATTTTTAATTTTATCAAAATCATATATATCAAATTCTTTTGGTATTATTATAACCTCGTTTAATTCTTCATAAAAACTAACAGAATAAATTTCACCTTTATTTAATATATTAAAATTAGACTTAAAAAAATTCAAAATTTGTTCTAGAACTTTAACTTCTGATAAAGGAACACAATGGTTACCAAAAAAATCGACTTCTCTATCCACTGTAAAATTTATCGCATCTTTTGTGTAAGGTTGATAAATTTTATTAAACATTGGTCTACCATCCATATCAAAAAGGTCTATCTTACTTGACTGATCAAAAGGTCCTGTTCCACCAATTACTGTATCTTTTAGATTATAAACATTTATGAATTTTTTACCAAGTATATTCAAGGTTTGTTGTGAAAGCACATGATCCCATCTTTGCGGCTTAGAAATAGCAAAATAAATTGTGTTTTCACTCAAAACATTGTAACTTGCCAAAAGATTAAGCATATCGATAATTGTTTGATTACCATGAGAAAATCCAGAGATCAAAATTGTTTCTTTTTGTCCCTTTACATGATATTTTTTTAAATAACCAGTGTATAAAAAAGTCCATTTATCAAGCAAATCAATCCTTGCTCTCTTTAATGGAGAAAAAGATTTATCTCTGTTATCTCCTCCCCATTCGCAAAACGCCATATTATTTAAATCTTTATGTGTATTATTTTCATTTTTAAATTCTTGAAAAACAATCTCTGGTAGAAAATTTGGATTAAATTTAGCTAGATAAGGAGTTCTGATATTTGCTTCAGCAGTCCCACCAAAAGTATCCCATGTATAAAAAGTTCCGGGAAAAAACATCGCAAAAGCAAATCCTTGTGGCAAATCTTCACTTTTAGTTTGACTAAAAAAAACAAAGTTAATATAGATGATTAAAATTAAAACTATAAATTTTTTCATTTATTAGCCAGCCTATTTTTTTTTATTTCTTTTATCTATATACATAGAACTATCTGCTTTATCAATTAATTCTTCAATTGAACATGGATTATCTGGGTCATAAAAACTTCTTCCTATACTTACTGCAAGTTTAAAAACATTTTTTTCACTTTGATTTAATAATGCTATGTTTTCTTGAATTCTACTTATAAAAACATTCCCATTAGCACTAATATTAGAAGTTGTAAGAACAATAAATTCGTCTCCACCAATCCTTGCAATAATATCAGAATCTCTAAAAGTTTTTTTTAAAATATTTGACAAGTCTATTATTGCCTTATCCCCTTCAAGATGCCCTAAAACATCATTTATTTGTTTCATATTATCCATATCTATAAATAAAAGAATAATTTTTCTTTTTGATCTTGAAGAAAATTTTAGTTGTTGTTTAGCTAAAGTAGTAAAACCTCTTCTATTGTAAAGTCCAGTTAGTTCATCAACTAACGATAAAGCATGTAACTCTTCAAGTAATCTTTTATGCTCTGTTATATCAAGAATAAAACCATCAAGTCTTTGTAAATTATTTTTTTCATCAATAGTTGCTGTAACTGTATTTGAAACCCACTTAATTTCCTCTGTTTTAGTAATTATTCTATGCTCTATTGTAGAAGGTAAAAATTTTCTTTCAACATCTTCTAAAAATTTATTTACTTTTTCTTGATCTTCTTCATAAATCATAGAAAACCATAAATCTGGGTTACTTTCATACTCTTTTTGATGATAACCAGTTACATTAAGACATTTTGGGCTATGATAAGTAGTATCAACCTTACCATTTTTGTAAGTAACACTATAAATATACTCATTAATATTTTGTACTATTGTCCTAAATCTTTCTTCGCTTTCTTTTAAAGCCTTTTCTGACTCTTTCATTTTTGTTATATCAACTGCAATTCCACGAAATCCAATAATTTCATTATTTTCTAATATTGGGTTGGAATAATGCAATATAGGAAAACTTGTACCATCTTTTTTTATAATATTATATTCTGTAAAAACGAAGTCTTCACTATTGGAAATTTCACTAAAATTTTTTTTGATTTTTTCTCTTTCTTCTTTCAAAACTATCTGGAAAATATTTAACCCTTTTTCTAAATCTTCCTCTGTATATCCAAGTACATCAAGCCCTGTTTGATTCATAAATTTAATATATCCGCGTTTGTCAATTTCAAAGACAGTTTGTGGAAGGCTATCTGCTAAAGTTTTGTACTTGTCTTTACTTTTTTTAAGAGTTTCTTCATGCATTTTTCTTGCTGTAATATCTTTTGCTACTTTTATAAAATTAGTAATTTCTCCATCTTTATCCCTTATAGGAGTAATAGCTGCGTATTCCCAAAATTTCTCACCATTCTTTTTTGTATTATAAAATTCACCTTTCCATTCGCCACCAGTTTTAATTGTATCCCATAATTTTTTATATTCTTCTTTTGGAATATCGCCTGTTTTTAGAAAACCCGGATTTTCACCAATCACTTCATCATAAGTAAACCCTGTAAAATCTATAAATCTCTTATTAACATATTTTATTTTACCTTCCAAATCTGTAATAACAACCAAAGCAGGTCCTTGCTCTATTGCCATAGAAAGTAATTTTAACTCTTCTTCTATTTTTTTTTGTTTTAAAGCATTTTCAATTCTAATAGATAAGACTCTAAAAAAACTATTTTTATTATCTTTTACTAAATAGTCATAAGCACCAGATTTTAAAGCAGTTACGGCAACTTCTTCATTGCCCCATGCAGTTATTATAATCAAAGGCTCTTTTCTTTTCATTTCGAGTATTTCAAAAGCAGTTCCGTCACTTACAACATAGTCAGCCAATATAACATCAAACGTACTATCTGTAAGAATTTTTTTTGCTTCAAGTATAGAATGAGTAACAGTATAATTATAGTCTAATTTTTGTTCGTTTACGAGTTTTTCAAAGTCTTCTAATTCTTTTTCATCATCTTCTATATATAAAATCTTATACATTTTATGCCTTTAAATAAAATAAGAGGTTTATTAATAATTTTTTGCATTAAATTATCAATTTTATACTGGCAATTATTAATGCAAAAATTATGTTTTTTAATCACCATCCTAATTTAATAAATTTTAAAAAAAATTGCAAGTTTTTAATGATATATAATTAGAATTTTAACTTCTCTTCCTTAACATAGTAATATTCACTTTGCATGATAAATTAATCCCCTTCTCTTTGGGAAAAAAAGGGGATCAAATCAATGCTAAGAATATTCCTAAAGTGTTTAAGATGATCTTTCTATTAAATTTTTTGGATAAATAATGAGTTGAATTCCTGGTTATTTCTTATCCTTAAAAAAATTAATATTATTATTTTTTAGTAAAAACATAATTTCTTGCAAAAATTTTGTAACAGGCGATATTTCTCCATTCCCAGAGTCAATTACAGAATAATTATTGATTTTAATAGCCTCATAAATTTGAGGTAGAATTTCTATTAATTTAGCAGTTAGTTCGTCTGAACTGTAAATTTGATTTATTTCTCTTCGTAGTTTTTCTATATCAAGAGTTTGCTTTAACATTTCATTTTTTAATTCTTCAACAGTTTTTAGTTTAACCAAAAAATCTTTTTCTATATCTTGAAATTTTATTTCAAGGTTTTTCTTTATTAATTCGAGTTCGTTTTCTTTTTCTTCTTGCTCTTTTTTAAATTCTATCTCTTTACGAAATTCGGTTTCTCTAATCTCTCTTTCTTTTTGTGTTATTTTTCTATGCTCATCAAGTTCAAATTCTTTTATTTTTACATCATTTTCTACATTGGCAAGATTAATTTTTTTGTCAGTCTCAATTTTTTCGAGTTCTGTTTTTTCTCTTTTTATATTCTCTTCCTTTGCAATTTGTTTGTCAGTTTCAATTTTTGTCTTTGCAACTTCGAGTCTAAGTTTGTCCCTAAATTGTGATTGAAGATTTTCAAAAAGTTTGTTTGACATTATCTGGACTTTTTCAATACCCACTTGATCAAAAATAATTCCCCATTTGTCTTCAATTTCTTTTAATTGATTTCTTAAATTGTCTCCAATTTCATCTTTTTTCTTTAGAGCATCGTCAATTGTCATATTAGCAATTACATGTCTAACAGCTTCTGTACAAATAGTTTTAAGCTCATTATTTGTATTTTCCATAGGATCATCGTCATCAAAAAAATCCATAGTAGTAATTGCCACCTCAGGTCTTTTTGGATCAATCCTCCAACTTGCATAACCTTCTATCCCAATCCCTTGATAGTCAAGATTTGCATTGTCTGTTATAAAATAAAGTGTCTGAACAGATGCTGGAACTCTCAAAAATTTACTAAAAAGTCTAAATCTTTTCCCACCAAGTATTGGATTTATCTTTTTTTGACCAACTTTAACCAAATATTCATTAGGAAGAGCAGTTTCAAAGAAAAAACCAGAAAGTTTCTTTCTTTTTTTTATGTATTCTTTTGATTTTGTATCTTTAGTCTCCATAAAATCATTCCCTTTCATTCTACATTTTTTAACGTAAAATTTATTTAAATAAAACTTACTCCTTAATTATAAATCACTAAGTGTTTAATTTCAATAGAGTTGGCAATAAAATTGATTCTTTTATCTATACCTAATGAACTTTAAATGGTAAATAAATTTTATTAAAAAATAGCAATTTAAAAGTCAAAATTTATCAAGAAGATCACAAAGAATTAGAGAGTATTTCAATAAAATAGATAATTTTTTAAATTTATTAGAGTTTTTAATCTTAATTTTTTTTCTTATAACATTTTATTCGTAGTTTAAACTAATTTTTGATGCGATATTATAAGGATTGTCCTTTTAGAAACGATTGGCTATATAGTGTTATTTTTTTACAAAAATCAAAAAAACAAAACTATTTTATAACCCGATGTCTGAATAAATTCGTAGCAATACGAGTTGCATTAAAACTTTATTGCAGACTCGGGTATAATATAACGATAATATTATTATTGCTTTAGCCAGACATTAATATCTGCTGTTGAAAAATCAAACATTGATAAGATTCCATCTACAATATAAAATTTCATTTCTCTGTCAGATAAAGTAAAAGTTGCTATATTATTATTTACACTTAATTTTGAATAATTATAAATCTTTGATGGATTAGTAATAGTATTACCATCACTATAATAAACAGATGACATAGTTATGACAGAATCAGTAATTGTTATAGTTGAAAAGAAACTAATAGCGATACTACTTTTTCCTTTGAGATATATTTCTTTTTTAGAAATCCATGTTCCTTGTAAGTTTGATATATTTCCTCCACCAAAAGAAACCATCAGCCAACTACTCATTTTATTTCCAGAAAATCCTACTGAAGAAACTATTTCTTTTTCTAAATAATTATCTGAGATAGGTACTTCATTTAGAGTAATAAAAGTTTTTGTTAAAGTTTTATTAACAGAATCGTAAACATAAGTCCCTGTTGAAACATTACCATAAATACTTCCAGTCCATGATTTGCCTATAAAAGTCCCATCACTATTAAAAGTATAAATATCACCAGTATTATCTGTACCTGATGTATTTTGATACTTCCATGTACCAACAATAGGTAAATTTGAACTATTTGTTGTTGTTGTTGTTGAATCTGTAGGGGAATTAGCCGTACAACCAACAAAAATAAATAATGTCAGAGATACAAAAAAAATAAAAAACAATGATTTTAAGTTCATTAAACTCTCCTAAGTATAAAATTAATTATAAAAAATATCCCAATGTCAAAAAACTTTTGCGATATATTTCATCTACCTAATCGAATAAGAAATATAAATCCTACGAAATAATTTAAATTAATTTAACTTTTATCAATTTAGTTGGAGAAATTTAACACAGAGTTAACAAACTGCCAAGTCCTAAATTTAATTGACAAAAGTTAAGCAATTTTTTTATCGCCAAAATCAGTTAATACTTGGGATATAACATTTATTTATCAAAATTAATAGACTCTATCGCTAAAATCAATTAATAGTTGTTTTATACATAAATTATCTCATATATTTGTAGCTGATAGATCGGCAAACTTTAGTAATGCAATAACTGATTTGATTTTAATTAGTATTTAAAAATAAAAAAAGTGCAATTTGTTAAAATTGCACTTCATATTAAATCGACCATAACGGGGCTCGAACCCGCGACCTTCGGCTTGACAGGCCGACGCGCTAACCAACTGCGCTATATGGTCACTTGATGTCAGCAATATATATTATTTCTTCCATTCTGTCAATACCTTTTTTTTAAAAAAAATAAATAATTTTTTACTATTTTTCTATAATATAGGCATCTTTATAACCAAAGCCTCTTATCCCTTTTATTACTTTGTCAACATTTTTTTTATCAATAGGACCTACTAACAAAATATACTTTGAGTTTTCTTTCAATCCAACAACATTTTTAAAGATAGATTTAAACAAAATCAATCTTCTTTCACCTTCTTCTTTTTCGTAAGTTGTTGAAAATCTAACATAAATTTTACCCTTTGGTAAAACTGTTAGCCATTCTATTTTTGGAGTCTCTTTAGTTATAATTTCTTTTTTTGGTGGAATATACACTCCCTCATCACTTATCTTGTTCTTTTTTTCTTGAGGTGTTTTTGTTTTATATTTTTTTGGGTCTTCGAGTTTTTCAATAACCTTTTTCGTTTTATACGAATCCTCACCTATTTGATTTTTTTGCTTTTCTGGAATATTTACTTTATCTTTTTTTGGGTCTTCAAGTTTTTTATCTTTATAAGATTCTTCCCCTATTTGATTCTTTTGTTTGTCTGGAATATTTGTTTTTTCATCTTTTGGATTTTCAAGTTTTTTATCTTTATACGACTCTTCGCCTATTTGGTTTTTTTGTTTTTCTGGAATATTTATTTTATCTTTTTTTGGATTAATTTTATCTTCGTTATCAAAAGAAATATCATTTTCTTTTATTAATGGTTTTTTATCAGTAAATTTATTAGGAAAAGCATCTTTATCCTCACCAATTTTCTTTTCTTTTTCTGTTGGCGTTTTTTCTATAAATTTTTTAGGTTGTGTAATATCCTCACTATCAATAAGGTTCTGTTTTTCTTTTGGAATTTTTTTCTTATCAATTTTTGGATTATCTTCAGTATCTTGACCGATTTTTTTAGTTTTTTCTTGAGGTTTTATTTTTATTTCTTTTTTTGGTACAATATCTGTATCTATATCCTTATCAATAAATTTTTCTTTCAAATTTGGAATATTTTTTATCTGATTTCTAGGCTCTGGATTTTCTTCAACATCTTCATCTATTGCGTATATTCTCATTATTTTTTCTGGAGTTATATTCTTTTTTTCTGGTGGAATAAGTTTTTCTTCTTTATCATATCCTACTTTCTCATCTTTTTCTGGTGGAATTTTTATAATATCATCTTTAGGAATAACAGTTTCTTCCTTTAAATCGTCATCTTTTTCCATAATTTTATTTGTGATATTTTTATCACCATTGGGCCAATTAATTTCTGGAAATTTTTTAAATTTTTCTTCATCAACTGTCCCTTCAGAAACAAGTCCATTTACATTTAATATTTCTGTTGAATTTACATCGCTAAAACTTCCGTCAACAACTACTAAAGATGTTTCCCATGCAAGATCAAGTTCTTTTGCTGCTTTTGGAGTGAGAAGTATAAAATAGTTTGATTCACTTTTAATTCTATCTGTAATCGTAACGAGTACCTGTTTACCACTTTTGACATTTGTTACAGTAACATTAGCACCAAGTTTAAACCCATTACAAGCGGCAGTCAAATTTTCAACATTAAAAGAATCTCCATTTGACATTTTAGAGCCTTCAAGTAACTGATAAGTTGCCACTTGACCAACCCATTTTTCAGAATATGAAAAGAATATATTAAAAAATACTAAAAAAAATACAAGGATTTTTTTCATTTCTTATCCTTCACCTTTTCTTCCTTGATAATATTGCTCATTGACTGGATAAAAAGTGATTTTTTCTTTATAGAATTAAGTACACCAGTTATTCTTTTGGCATCATCTAAATTATAAGGACCTGCCATAACCCTATAAACGGTTTTGCCATCTTTATCTTTTTTTAAGTCTTTCTTTATTAAATAAAAATGTGGTCTTACTTCCAAAAAAGGTAGCATTTCAGTAATACCGGGGAAAGCATTTTGATGATACGAATAAGCTCCAAGTTGAATATAGTATTTATCGTTTCCATTTTTTGTTATTTCTTTTAATGATTTATCTGGTTCAACAACAAGGCTTTGTAAATCTAAATATTGGGATTCTTCACCAGTTTTATTCCAACCTAAAAATTTTATTGTAAGTTTTATAGTGTTTGGTTTTTTATCATAAGTTGAAATAAAAAAATTAAACATTTCTTGAGAAAGATAAATTATATATGGTGATTGGTTTACAATCGAATAACCAACCTGAACTAATGCTTCTTTACCAGTGATAGGGTCTGTCACATTATAAACCCCACCAGCAGGAAGTATAGCAGAATAAGCAAGATTATATTTGATAGTTCTTTCACTATCATCAAATTTATCAAGATGATTTGCAACATTGACTCCAACAAAATCAACTTTTTGAATATCAATGTCTTGTGAGAATAGAATATATAATAAATTTAAAAAAATAAATAAAAAAACTATTTTTTTCATCATAATACCCTTTAAATCTGTATAATAATTGAAGGATTTTATCACCTAACCTATTTATATTAATAGTTAAAATTGATTATTTTCTAATACTATTTACCATTAAATATATATTTGTTAGATAAAATTCTAATATATAATCAGTTTCGGATATTAATATTATAAAAATTAACTTTTAAAATATTTTTTTATTTATTAACAAGCATTATGTTAATACAAACTAAATTTTTCATAGAAAATTCAAAGTTTTAGAGATTCCTCCTGAGCCATATTTTTCTAAAATCCTACCAAAAACTAAATGGATATTCTCCTTTTAATATAAATTGTTCACCATTCCAGATGTGGTATAGGGTTGTATCTTTAAAATCATAATTTACTTTTTTTAGAATATTTCTAGCTTCTTGTAGTTGATCATTAGGTATATTTATATCAAACAAATAGAGCCAATTATAATCCATTTTTTTGGTTATTATTTCTTTTAGTTTTTCTTTATTTTGTTTTGTTAGTTCTTTTTCGTTTGTTAGATAAGATTCATCTTGTCCCATCCCTCCTACCGTATAAAATTTATTAAATAAGTCTTTTTCTTCTTTAGTTAATTTTATTTCTTTATATGGTTTAAGGTTGTCATAATCTAATGCAAATGGTAAAAATTTGGGTATATCTTCTCTATAATAATATTTTTTTAGAGTTTCTTTGTCTTTTTCATCTAATTTTGTTAAAATACTATTAAAATAATCATAATCTATATTCATTGGTATATAACCGTATATTTGAGTTATCTGGATTATGTTACCGTTATCATCCTTTTTTAAATCTATGCCTGTAACACTTCCGTGATACTGAGGTAACCCCATCTTTTTATTACAAAATATTGGTTTTATTGTATTATTTTTGAAAGAAAACCAGACTTCGGAGATGAAAGAGGAAGCAGGACTTACCGCTTCTAAACCTTCATAAAAATCTCCTGTTAGTTTTATTACCTTTAGATTATTTATATTATCGATTTCTATTTTATTTGGATTAAAATTTCTAGCAATTCCACCTTTTAATTTCTTTTTAAAACCACTACTCCATGCAAATTCATATTCATTTGATTCGTTATTATAATCAACATATTTATATAATTTATATTTTGTTATAAGATTTTTTTCTTTATAAATTCTTAATAATGGTTTAAGAAATTCATCATATTTATTTTCTAAGTACCAAGTTATTGCAATTAAATCATTCTCATTTTTATAATATGGGTATCCAATATACTCGGCAAATACCCAACCGATTATATTGTCCTTAATCTCTACTTTCCACCAATAATTTTTTATATCATTGACAGTATTAATGTATTTATGATTATCATATCTAACCTCAAGAATTCTTATCTCATCGCCAAAACTAAATTTATAAAGTATTTGTGCATTTACATTTGGTTCTTGGCGGAGTCTTAAACCCTCGCCAATTACCACTGCTTTATCATTAATAATATATTTTGCTGTCCAATAACCGAATGATGTTGCATTTACAAACAATTGGTTAAAAATTAAAATTAATACTATAAAAATGTATTTTTTAATAGATTTCATTTTTATTCCTTTATAATAATACTTCTAGTTTTAACATTATGGGCTATTTCGTTACTATAATTGCTTTCGCCAAACTCGTTTGAAGCGGTTACTACATAATAATAAATTATACCACCACTAGAATTTTCTGCTCCTAATAAACCTGTATCTGTATAAAAATTAGATAATACTGTTATTATGTGAGAATAACTGCCAGATACAGATATATCATTTGTTCTATATACCTTATAGCTTGTTGCATCTGATACTGTATTCCATTTAAGTTCGCATGATGAGTATCCAGTATAAAGAGTACTATCTCCTTCATATAATCCAGTCGGAGCAGAGGGCTTATATCCATCATAACAAATAGTAAAACTACCAGTTTGAGTTAAGTCCGTTCCTTCTACTTTGATAAAAATACTTTCTGTTGTCGATGCTGTAAAATAATCATAAGGACTATCCGAATCATTTATAAAATAACTAGTTGTTTTGTCATTTTTGTACCCAGATACTTTGATATTGCCAACTTTTGGGTCAGATGACTCTGTCCATAGTATCTTATATTTTATATTTTTCGTTACATTAAATGTAAACCATAATATATCTTCTTTCTCAAGCGTATAGGAAGTTGCAGTTGTAGAGAGACCTAGAAGAGTATATTGTTTTAATCCATTATCTATATTGCTATAATCACTATAACCATTACTATTATAAGCTTTTACCTTATAATAATAAGTTCTATTTTTTCCACAAATATAATCTGTAAAAGAATTATCTGATGATGTCCCTATTAAATTATAAGTTCCTGTTTGTGATAGGCTTCTATATATTTCATAATTTATAGCACCAACTGATCTATCCCAAGTAAGATTTATTTTATCCGAAAAACTGCCATTAGTTGCGGATAAATTTGTTGGAGGGTATGGGATTGTACTTTTTTCGATATTGATAGTAAAATTTCCACTACCACCACTTGTTGGAATAGTTTCTATCCATAGATTTACTTGACTGTCAAGTGCAACAATTGTTTTAGTTAATGTTGGCTCTCCTTCCATATTTGTAAGATTTGACGAGTTAATAGGGTCTGTATAAGCGTCAGTAGATGTCCTATAAATAGAAGTTTTTATATTCGCATTTATTTCTGTTATTGTTATCTTATAAATATAATTTAGAGTTGCATCAAAATAATATTTTTTAATATCCTCTTTTGCAATTGTACAATCATTACTACCTATACTTAATTTAATAGGTGCAACTGTTCGTTGATAACTAACAGTATTAGTAAAATCTGTAAATTTATAATTTGTTACACCTCTTACTCTATAATTATATGTCCTATTCATACCAATAGTATAATCTGTCCAAGTATTTGAACTAACTGTTTTTGTAAAATAGTCTCCACCAACTGTTGTTCGTTCTATCTCATAAGTCGTAGCACCAGCCAAAGCATCCCAACTCAATTTTACACCAGTAGTAGCAGTTTCAGCAGTAAAACCACTGATAGATAAAGCAGTAAAAGTACCATTATTTGATTGAAGGTTGTTTTCATCTGATTGCCAGTTTTTTATATAATTTGGTAACATCCTATCTCTTATAGCATTTATCCTCTCCGTTATACCACTATGTTCTATCTTGGCAGATGCAGAGCCTACATTCTCTCTAAAGTCATCGTAATAGTGGACTAATTTATTTGTATTATCATAAGCCGAATACCCATTAAAAACTATTGACCAGTGGAGATGAACTCCTGTAACATTTCCTGTTTTACCCATCTTGCCAATTTCAATACCTCTAGTACATTGATTATTTAAAGAAACTCCTGAAGGCAAAGGATTTATACTTACTAAGTGACCATATAAAGTTCTATATCCTCCCGAGTGTTCTATAATAATATGATTACCATATCCTCCATTATATTCGACTGTTTTAACTATGCCATCACAGGCAGAGAGTATTGGTATTTGTGTGACATTTTCCGCCTTTTCATACCATCTATTTCGACCTTCCTTATATGGAGTCTCTGAAGTATCTATCCCTCCAGAAAAATCAAAACTCCAATAATCATATACTTTAAAGCCTCTACTAGGGTTTGGATGCTGATTTTCTGGATTATAGATTGTATCTAAATGGCTATAAGTTCCTCCCGGTGGTTGGCTAATATTCCAATTCCAAAAATATGCTGGTAAAGGGATATGAAATACCATTTCACTACTTCCATTACTATAATTAAATTTTATCTGATAAGCATTATCAGTATTTGCAATATTGCTTGAAAGTATTGCACCTCTCCATGGCTCATCTGTGTTTCTTACAAAAAATCTAAGATTTACAGATGTATCAAATAATGCAAGGTCAATAGATGGTGTTGTTATAACTGCTGTATAAGTATATTTATAAGCATTTAATTGAGTTGTCGTAAGATTCATTGTATACAGAGGTTTATCTGAAGTGGCTATCATTTGTCCTTGTACAAATAAAGCGATAGTATCTTGATGTGCGATGTTATTCAATTTATTTATATCTAGATTATTTTTTATCGTTAAAGCCACTCCCATTTTTTGCTCTTTATAACAAATAGCATCCCAACTTATTGTATATGTATTATTTGCATAGAGGATACTAGGAGGATTAGCATTATCTATTTTATAACTAGTAACAACTGGTGACATTTTTGATAGATAATAGTCATCATTCTCTCCTACTGTTATACTAAGATTTTTATTATTTATAGATTTTTCTTTTATGATAATATCTTCTATTATATTATTGTTAAAACCTAAAATATTTGATTGTTGAGTAGTACCAATCGTAGTTGTTGTTGTACTAGTTAGTGTAAATCCATAATCAGTAATTTTTACAAATCTTCCATCATCCATTACACCTTTTATATAAGGAGGTACTATTACTTGGACAAAATAGTCATCAGTATTAAAACTACCAACTATTCTTAGTTTTGTCGCCCCTTGTGGTATACCATTTAAAGATGTTTTAAAATGTAATTGTTTTTTCCTTACCAATCCTATAGTTCCTTCGTTTACTGTATTATATGATTCTACGAATCTTGTAACTACATTACTATCTGTTAGATTAGTAAAAGAAGGGAATACTTTTGATATTACATTATTATTATCATCACAAACAAGTATTATAACATCATATTTTTTGTAATCATCATCAGTTGCTATATCTCTATAATCATCAATTACAAAACTTATATTATTGGAGTCAGCACTTTTTGTAAAACTCGATAAAAAAGCTGGTATAGTAGATAAATAATGAGTAGCCAAAGCCTTTGATAAATGAATACCAAGTGGCAATTTGCCAAATCCCTCTCTTCCAATAGTGCTTCTATTTATAGATAATAGATTATTATTTGTAGTATCATCTTTTATAAACTGATTATAAATAATATCATTTATAACAATACTCTTTGTTTTGTTTGTATTATCTTCTGTTATACTATAATTAATCCCATTAGTATTATAGCTTCCCTCTGCCAAACTTTGATTGTTTTTGTTGATATAGTCAGCCAAAAATACAGTATTATTATAAAACAAAGCATCGATTACATTATTACTAGCCTCTTTGTAACTAATTGGGTTTTGTTTTTCTTGATTTACTGATTTATTGTCTTCTGTTTTGATTGTAGGGTTACTACAAGTAAAAATAAATAAAAATAACACAATAACGCCAATTTTGTTTAAATATCTCATTTTTTCTCCTTATATATTAAAATTTACTATCAATAAGATTAAATTGTGGGAATATCTTATCTTTAATTATAAATTCTTCTCCATTCCATTTATAAGTAAATTTATAATCTTTAAACTCATAACCTACTTTTTGTAAGATTTCTCTTGCTTCATCCAATTGGTCATTAGGCATATTTTGATTAAATATATAAGACCAATTATAATTAGTTTTCTTTAATATCTTTTTTAACAATTCTTTATTTTTTTCTGTTAGATTGTTTTCATTATATAATTCGCAGAATTCAAACCCCCCATGTATAGAAATGCTCTTATTTTCTTCATTATAATTATATCCCCCACCACCATAAAAATTATGAAATATTTTGCTCTCTTCTCTGGTAAAAATATTTTCTTCTGTTAATATTTTTAAACCTACTTCCCGTGTTAATAGTTTTGGTATTTCTTCTCTATAATAATATTTCATTATTTTTTCTTTATCTATTTCATCTAATTTTTTTATCATATTATTAAAATAATCATAATCAATGCTTATAGGTATATAATCATATATTTGTTCTATTTCTTTTATATCATTTGTTTGATCTTTTATTAATCTTATAGCTATAAGTGAGCCAGAATATCCAGCAGTTAGAGACTGTATTTTTATATTATTAAAAATTGGTTTAATTTTATTATTATTAAAACTAAACCATAAATCAGTAATAAAACCAGCGCGACCTTCCCCCATGCCGTATACATCTTCTTTAAAATAACCATTTATATTTATTACTTTTTTATTATTGATTGTCTCTAATACTATCTTATATGGTCTCATTATTCTTATATCAAAATATTTATCTGGTTCTTTTAACTTATTTATCCAACCAATTTTATGATACTCAAAAGCCTCTTTATAATTAATTTCTTTTGTAAGTCTATAGCTTGCAATAAGACTCTTCCCATTATAAATTTTTAATATTGGTGCGGGGAAAGTTATAGCAATAAGTTCGTCACCATCCCTATAATATGGATAAGCTATATATGCACCAAATACCCAACCTATTATATTATTAGTTTCTACTTTCACCCAATAATTTATTATATCATTTATAGTTTCATACTTATCTTGTTTTACTTCAATAACTTTAATTTCCTCACCAAAGCTAAATCTATAAAGGATTTGAGAGTTTGCATTTGGCTCTTTACGGAGTCTTAAGCCCTCGCCAATTACCACTGCATTTTGATTTTTTATCAACTCAAATGTATCAAAAAAAGCATTTATAAAATAAGTATTAAAAAGTAAAATTAAAATTATTAAATATCTTTGTTTTATCATTTATTTTCCTCCCAGATTGGAAATTGATGTATGGTTTAATGCCAATTTTTTCATAAATACATAATTTTATATATTTTAAATCAAAATTATTAATTATATCTATCAAATTTTTTATATATTTCGCTTCTGATAATATCTACGGCTTCTTTAACTGCTTCAGAAATAGGCATTGTATTGTTTGTAATTTTATAAAGCATAATGCCAGTATAATTCCAAACAACAGCCATTGCTTTTAAGTTTGGAATTAATTCGCCATTATCTATCGAATTATATACAGATAAATATTCAGGATTGGATTTACCAATATCATTAACAAGAAGAGTAAAAGCTGGCGTTTTTTTTATATTTTGATATAATAATAATTGAGCTTGATAAGTAGTATAATAATTTATTATAAAATCAACACACTTGGATTTTTTAGTTGACTGAGAACTTATCATAACACCTCTTGAAACAATAAGAGATTTTAATGGCTTATTATTCAATGTTGGTAAGTCAGCAATACCAAGGTTAGATATATTTTTTTTGTAAAAGTCTATGTTTCTTGAAGATTCCATTATTATTGCAACTCTTCCTTGAGTAAATGCCTCTTCAACCTTTAAATAATTTGTAGAATATGGAACAATACCATCATTGACAAGTTTTTTTATAAATTCAAACCCTTCAATAGCCCCCGCATTACCAATACCTATATCAGTAATATCATAAGAATTATCGTAGTTTTTAAAAATATAACCTCCCTGTGAACCTACAAAAGGGAAATTCATAAAAAAATCCTCTTGAATTCCATATAAAAAACCATATTTATCACTACTAACATCAGTCATTGGTTTTGCAACATTTATCAAATCTTCAAAAGTCTTTGGAGGAGTCGATATAAGATTTTTATTATAAAATAGTATAAGACTATCGATTGAATAAGGTATTCCATATAATTTATTTCTATAATAAAAACCATCAGTTGATTTTTTTATAAATTTTGTTTTTATATCTTCAAGTATAGTTATATCTGCAATTAAACCTTTTTTTGCAAGTTCACCAACCCAATCATGACCTCCTACTATAATATCTGGAGAACTTCCTGTTTGAAATGTATTTAAGAAATCAGTTCTTGGAGCAGATTTGATTTCAATTTTCAATCTTATATTACTATTTTTTAATAAAGAATCATTTAAACTTTCAAATCCTTTAGCCTCCGTATCATTACACCATAATACCAATTCAGTAATATTATTATTTACTGTTGTTGTAGTGGTAACTCGATTGGTAATTTCACAAGAAATTAATAGGAAAAGAATATTTAAAATTAAAAAGAGATTAATAAGTTTCATAATAGCTTTTTCTCCTGACTATTTCTCAAATAAATCTATATTTCCGCCTTTTATAGCATATATATCTGCTCTACCAATACTTAAAGGGGAATAGGCACCGATTAATATATATCCTTTTTTTATGCCATCAGTATATAGTTGGAGTTCTGCAAGAGTTGACAAATCTTTTTGTGTATCATCAGAATATTTTGCAATTTCGTAGCTTAATTTTTGTTCATTATATAGACAAATCATTATCAGAGTATCACAGCCAGAAGTTAGATTTTCAGTATATGATAAATCTTTGTCTCCAAATGTTCTTTTTATTGTAAGACCGCCAAATTTAATGTTTTCTTTATAAATTAAACCATTTTTATAGAGGTCACAAAACCCGTTAGTATTTAAATTATAAGAATGTATAATTAAAGTGTATTTTTTATCTTTTTCCAAAAATACTTCAGGGAGTCTCGAAGATAACATTTCTCCAAAATCATCGTTATAAGCAATAGTTTTTATATAGGTAGAATTTAAATCTTCTTCTATTAAATAAAGTATTGTATCAGCACTCACATCGTGTTTGGAACTTTTAAGATTTTTTGTCTCAAACACGATTTTAGAATCATCTCCATAAAAACTAAGTCTATATATTGGTGTTATATTTTGATTTTCCCAAAAATATTTACTATCCTCTGTATTATCGTTTTTTTTGTTGACGAGTGCTACATCATAAGTTACATCATTTTGACTAGCACTAGTTATCCCATATTTTTTTTGAATAGAGTCTAACCCAACATCATAACTAACCAAATCATTCTCACTTAGTTTTAAAGAGCTAACCTCCAAAAAATAAGTTAGAGTTTTATTTAAATCATTTTGGTTAGAATCCTCTTGTTTAGGTTGACAGCTAATAAGAATTAATATTAATAAAATATATAATAGTTGTTTCATAAGTAGAATCATTATATTATAATTTTTTAAAAAATAAAAGAATTATTTTTTTATTGACATTTTTATTATTTTATTTAATATATTTGAATGGAGTATTGATATGAATACAAAATTAGTTGTTTTTTTTATGATTATGATTTTATTTCTATTTACTTGTGTGAATGAAAATATTTTACAAAATAATGAAACTAAAATTCAGATATTAATACATGACTCTCCATTTAAATTGCAAGATAAAAATGTAGAATCTTTAGATATTACAGTAAAAAGAATAGAAATAATAAAAAGTGGCACTGGTGAAAAAATTGTTCTTTTAAATGAAGAAAAGAAAATGAATATATTAGAAATAACTGCAAATAACCCAGTAATACTTTCCACAGTTGCAGTAGAACCTGGAAGTTATGAGCAGTTAAGATTAATTTTAACTGATGAAAACACAATAACAGTTGATGGAGAAACTTTTCCAATTAGGATACCAAGTGGTGAACAGAGTGGTTTGAAATTTGATGGACCTTTCAATATCCCTGCTGGCAAATTATTTAAAATAACTTTTGACTTTAACCCTCAAGAGTCTGTTATTTATAATAAAGCACAAGGTTATAAATTAAAGCCAGTGATAACAATAGCAGGCATTTCTGATATATTGGGTTATTTTAATGGAATACTGGCTGTAAGTCATAGATTTGGTGTTACTGAAACTGTTTTTGAGTTAAGAGAAGATAATAGTTTTAGGATGAAAGTTTCTGATTATCCAAATTATAATATTAATGGTAAATATTATTACGACTCTTTGTTAAAAACTATCAAATTTGATAATTTTTCTCTTAATGCACCTGGTCTAAGTTCGCAAGCAATAAGTAATGTAATGAGAAATTTCCCGTCAAATTTTAACTTAAATGTCATCCAATGGCGACCAGAGGAACTTCTAATTATAGATTTATATGGAAATCATGTATATCTTTATAAATCAAACGATTTTTCGTTTTCTGATGCTATTAAATATACTAAACTCGATATTAATGTTAAATACCCTGACACTTCTAAAGATGGAAAAAACATTCTAATAAAACTTAATTTTAAAGATGAGTCTATTCCTCCGATTACGGCAATAACAAAATTGATAGGGGACACAGTAACGGCTAATATAGAAATACAGGATGGCTATTTTTTAACAGACACTTTAGAGGTAAAAGCTGAGGCTTACATACTTTATAATATTGATGAAGATTTAAAACTCAATATGGGTTTTGAAGGAGATAAGGCTATACCAGTCCTTGATGGTGCATATTTATACGAATCTACTGACAATGGTTGGACTTCACAAAATTATTTTTCTATTAAAAAATCTCAATATAATGCTAGCGATGTTGTTTTTAGTGGAAAATTAAATATAAAACTCACTCCATCTGATTTTTCTATAACAAATCCAGTAATTTCGTGGAATAAACACCCTTATTCTACTAAATATTGTGTTTTAGCTCTCGTAAAAAAGGAAGAACAATGGGTTTTAGTATTCCAAAAACTTACGACAGATACATCTTTGACTTTAAATATCAACAAATTAACAACTGATATAAATACTGGAGATAAACTTAGGATTGAAGTATATGCTTTAGATGATTCTGGCACATTAGATACTAGCAAAAAAACTGGTGCTTATCTTATGGACTCGATTACTGTTACTAAATAGGAGTAAAATAACATGAAAAATACATCAAAAATAATTATATTTATTTTAATATTAATAGAATTAGTTATTATACTAAATGGTAGTTCTAATTGTGGAGGAGGCGGAGACAGTGGACCAACTTCAAAAGAATTAAAATCAAATATAATAATATATCAACCAAGTTTTATTGGAGACTTTTCCTCATGGGGTACTGGCTACAAACTAACAATTGAAACAAAAGTAGATTTATATAAAAATGAAACTGTTGAAAGTACAGAGACAAGTATTATCGAATCTGATATTTCACTTGAAAAAAAAAGTTTTGACGGTGTATCAATTTCTATACCAACTCTTAGTAATATAACTAAATTTGGTCAACCTATTTATACTAAGAGTAAAACCGTTCTATTTAATGAAAATACTAATTATACTCTTAGGATTTATATCACGATTAAAGTACTTAATAGTAACCTCTCATCCTTTAATTTTGAAAAAACAATCGCTTTGAGTGAAAATTATTCTTTTTCACCAATCATAAAAGGAGATGCTAACAATCCTTCTATTGAGTTAATAGTGCCAACAGATTCTAATGATGAAAGTGAAAACTCTGGACCTATAATAATCTCTTTTTTAAATCACAAATATTTTAAATATTGATTTATATTTAATAACGCGAATATCCAATTATATTTAGTATAAATTTTAACACTAAAAGCAAGAAAGATTAAAAAATATTTAAATAAAACAGATGATTTTTTTAAATTTACTGGAATTTCTAATCAGAATTCTTTTTCTTATCGTATTTTCTTCGTGTCCTTCCGGGTATATTTTAAAAACTCATAAAATTCATAAATTAATTCTTAACGATATGATTAAATTAAAAATTAATATATCTATTAAAAATTTCTTTAAAAAAACCAATTTTCTGTTATACTATAAATATGATTAAAAAAAATTGCTTTGTATTAATTTTTACAATTTTCATAATATCTAATTTATTTTCTCTTTATAAGAATCCTTTTTGGAATGACAGCAAAATTAATAATATTTTTAGGATTAATAAAAGTTTAAAGCCAATTAAAATACATTTAGATAATTTTTTAGTATTTGATTATATAAAAGGTGTAAATTCTGGTTTATATTATGAGTTTGATTATGGAATTAGTTTTTCAAATTTTTTGTTTTTTAACACAAGACTAAAACTTGGTGAGTATATTCCAAAATTTAAGTTAATTAATTTTGGAACAAGTTTTTACCCACTTTCTTTTTTAAAACTAAATGCCAATTATTATTATAGGGATTTTTCTAAGTATAAAATTGGTGAACACAGTCTTATTACTGATATAGAACTAATTTTTCGTATAAATAAAATATTTAGTTTTACATTGAGGCAGGGTGGTAATTTTAGGTTTGTGGATTTAAACATTTTTGATATTGGAACAGTCTATAAAAAAGACTTTTTGTTTAATATATCTTTTTTGTGGCAAATTAAAGCTATGTTTTATCCTGTTTTTTTATATTCTTTTGGGATTTCAATTGGCAATTTTGACGATTTTGATATAAATACAGTCAATTATTGGCAGATTAATTTTATAAATTACTTTCATCTACCAAAAAAGTTGTCTATTTTTTTGGATGGTGGGTTTGGTTTTGCTGGTTCTCTACCATTTGCTGGTGTTTTAAACAGATTTTTTATTAGAATAGGATTAAACTATGAAATTAAGGTTCTTTAGTTTAATATTGTTAGTTTTTGTTAGTTGTGACTTTATAGATTTTGGTGGAATGTTTGTTAGTTCTCAAATAGATGATAGATTTCGTGAAAAAGATAGTCTAAAAAATTTTAATCCACCACAAATTACTGATACTAATAATTTTAGTTTTCTTGTTATAAGTGATACTCATTATTACAAAACTCAATTAAACTACATAAAAGATATAGAAAACAACAAAAACAATTGGAATATTTCGTTTATAGTGATAAATGGCGATATTGTACAAAATGGTCTCAAAGAAGCGTTTAATTTGGTAAAAGAAGATATTGCACAAACGACTTTACCTATTTATCCAGTAATTGGCAATCACGATGTATATTTTAATGGTTTTGACACATATAAAGAAGTTTTTGGTAGAACAATATATGATTTTAAAATTGGTGAAACTCATCTAATATTTTTGGATACAGCAAACGGTACTTTGGGCGAGGGACAAAAAAACTATCTAATTGACACTCTAAAAAATTCTACTGCAAAAAATAAAATTGTTTTTACTCATTATAGTTTTATCGACAAAGAGGTTGAATCTGCAACAAGCGTTTCTAATTTAGAAGAATCTTATTTTATTTTTGATTTATTTGAGAAATATAAAGTAAATTATTGCATCACTGGACACCTTCATTTTTCTGACTACAAAGAAATAAGAGGCACAAAATATATTATTGTCAATAATAGAGGTGGGGACTCTAACTATTACTTAAAAATCTCTGTTAAAAATGGAATATTGGAGCATATTGTTTTTTAAAAATAACAATTTATAGTGTTTAATATAACACAGATTTTAAGAATATTATCGCAGATTGACACCGATTACGCTGGTTTTGGTTAGAATTATATCTTATTTATTATCATTTTAAACAATTCAACACTTTTATCTTATTATCAGCAAAAACAAACTCATCCAAA
>Ga0209518_1000869_pt1 | contig 37037 bp, 43 predicted proteins | sample RifGroB1_FD_183993 | JGI IMG/M metagenome (GOLD analysis project Ga0209518, IMG submission 183993) | Groundwater microbial communities from Rifle, Colorado, USA - Groundwater B1 (SPAdes) (version 2) | ecosystem: Environmental > Aquatic > Deep subsurface > Groundwater | place: Rifle, Colorado...
ATTGCTGCAATATAATACTCTTAATGAATCTGGCAATTTCGGCAACCTTGTTAAGTGATTACTGCTACAGTCCAAATGAGCAAGAGCAGTAGCACCTGAAACATCCAAACTTGGTAATTGATTATTGTAACAGTACAAATAAGTAAGAGCCGTATTAGCGGAAACATCTAAACTTGTTAATGGATTATTAGAACAGTTCAATTCAGTAAGAGCCGTATTAGTGGAAACATCCAAACTTGGTAAGTGATTCTTGGAACACCACAAATTAGTAAGAGCCGTATTAGTGGAAACATCCAAACTTGGTAAGTGATTCTTGGAACAGTTCAATTCAGTAAGAGCCGTATTCTTTGAAACATCCAAACTTGGTAATTGATTACTGTAACAGGACAAAACAGTAAGAGCCGTATTAGTGGAAACATCCAAACTTGGTAAGTGATTCTTGGAACACCACAAATTAGTAAGAGCCGTATTAGTGGAAACATCCAAACTTGGTAAGTGATTCTTGGAACAGTTCAATTCAGTAAGAGCCGTATTCTTTGAAACATCCAAACTTGGTAATTGATTACTGTAACAGGACAAAACAGTAAGAGCCGTATTAGTGGAAACATCCAAACTTGGTAAGTGATTCTTGGAACACCACAAATTAGTAAGAGCCGTATTAGTGGAAACATCCAAACTTGGTAAGTGATTCTTGGAACAGTTCAATTCAGTAAGAGCCGTATTCTTTGAAACATCCAAACTTGTTAATTGATTATAGGAACAGCCCAAAACAGTAAGAGCCGTATTAGTGGAAACATCCAAACTTGGTAAGTTCTGGAAAGAAACATCTATTTTTGTTTTCATAGTTTGTTTAATTTTGCTTTCGCATTATCTAATTCATTGATAAAGGCATCATCAACTACGGCTGGGGACATAAAGTCCACTGCTTGGCGTGCTGTTATCTCCGATACACAATTATAACACATATAACCGTTCAAAAAGGTTACAATTAACGTTTGACTGTCTAAGATGTCGTAACTTTCTTTGCAAAAAGAACATACTTTTAAGTCTTTTTTTTCTACCCTATCGTAGGGGTCTTGTACTCCATAATTTAAGTGATTTCCCATTTTAATTAAATTTAGTTTGTTTGGTTTATTGTTGATTATTTTTCCACTCTACAAGTATACTATCCAAATATTCAAAAACTTCTTCTTTTATTTTTTTTTGAAATTCCACATTACTTCAGCAAAAGGCATTCCACTTTGTTTTAAATGTTCCTTTTCTTCCAATAACTCCGTACATAATTCAACCAACTGGTCAATGGCTTCCATTACTCCGATAGTAGGTACTGATGCCCTAATTTGCTCGGCTTTATTTAATTTTGTTTTCATAATTTTGGTTTTAATTGTTAATTAATTGTGCAATAGCTCTCATCTCTGGACGGTCTTTAATATTGTGGCAATAGTTTGACGCCCAGCAAGAGTCTGTAATTCTGTCCCTAACTTCCTTTCTGTCCTTCACATTTTTACAATATTCATACGCCCACCAAGATTCTGTAATTCTATCTCTTACTTCTTTTCTGTCTTTGATTTTCTCGCAATAGTAATACGCCCACTCTGATTCTATAATCCTGTCCCGAACTTCTTTTCTGTCTTTGACATTTTGGCAATAATAATACGCCCACTTTGATTCCATAATTTGGTCACGAACTTCTTTCATGTCATATATGTAATGACAATATTCATATGCCTTTTCACTAGAAGTGAAAGGTTTAATTGTTGTTGTTTTCATCTTTTTTTGTTTGTTAGTTAATTTGTTGATTTATGTAATGCTTTGCAATTATTTGGCAAAAAAAAATTAGGTCATAATTAATATCTGCCCTTTAATTTTCTTTGTTTTCAGCTTGCCTTTTTCTATCCAGTCATATACAGTCCTTAGTGGCATTGCTTTTAAAGCTGCATATTCTTTTGGCGTGAAAAGTTTGTCTATTGTTTCTATTGCTTCATTTAATTTCATCTTTTTTTGTGGTTGTTAGTTTGATAGATAATACCCGCTTTGCATAAATTTTTTAAAGTAAGTCCTTCTTTTTTGGCTCATCTTCGCCTTTTGTTTTATCGATTAAAGGCATATCACAGGTTTCTCCTACCCAACTTTTTAAAGTGAGAGGACTGGTGTAGGTTACGCTATAATGTCCATGTCCTGAAGGCATGAACCTAAAGTCTGATAATTCAATTCTTGTTTTCATAGTTTTTGTTTTTTTATTCAAAACCTTAATTGATTTTGGTTATGCAAATATATGCAACTCTGCGAAGCTATGCAAGTTTTTTATCAATTATTTTGTAATTTTATTTGTTTGATATTTAATTGTTTGCAAAGATTTGCAAAAATAAGTTGGTTTTCACTGAAAAAAAGAGGGGCGAATTTCGTCTGTTTTTGGCGAATTGGAAAAAAAAGTGACAGCATTATAATAAGGGGAGCAACTGGCATCCTCCCCATTTCGCCAGCCTGATGAAAACTTACCACAGTAAACATCAGGATTTATCTACTTCCCAGCTTCGGGAAAATTCTTTATCCGCAAATGCTTCCGCAAGCCCTGTAATTTGCTTTAATCTTAAAACTTCATCTGCATCCATTCCGAGTTCTTTTCCTATTCGTGCGTTTGTCCAGTTATGCTTTTTAAGCATTATAATAAGTTTAGCCGATAGTTCTACTTGATGTGTTCCCCTTGCCATATTATGCCTCACGGTAGATGTAATTCTATCTTCAATACCTTTATTAAGTTTTGATACAGGCAAATACCCGAACAAACTTTCACGAATATCTTTTTTCATCGCTACTTGTGTTCGTCTATGAAATCCATCAACAACAACATATCCGCTTTCATCATTAGCCACAACACAAGGCATTGTTAATCCATCTTTACGAATTGATAAAGCAAGTAAATTCATTTCTGGTGGAGCAACTTTATTTGGGTTGTAATCATTGCCTTTCACATCATCAACTGGCACAAGTTGAACATTTAATACTGGATGGTTAACACCAAGAAAATCATAAAGCTGCTGCGAAATAGCATTATATATTTTAACCTTCTCGTCAAAGGTGCAATCAGCGTTTTGTTTCAAAATTTCATCTATCATAATTCAGAATATTTGGTAATCAATTCAACTTGTTTTTCCATTTCTCTTTTTGTTGCTGAAAACGAAAGTCCTTTACACCAGTAATCATTTTTTAAAAGCACTTTTACAATTCTTCGCCAAGAAGGAATTTTCTTTGCCGCTTCCATTTTTGCATCTGAAATATCTGGAATGGTTTCAAAGTTTTCTTTCTTCCAATATTCTAAAAACTTATCAATCTTCTTTTGGTAATGTTCTTTCAAATACGGTGGCATTGTGTCCAATAAAAACTTTGCGTAGCTCTCATAAGTATGTCCTTCGGGCAACAGCACTTTATAGTTTCCTAAAGTGGTTTTATCGTTTTCGGAATATCTATTTCCAAAATTTGCTCCCTCAACCCTGTTCACAACTTTAGCCCAAGTTGTAGGCTCAAGAATTTTAAAGAGATATAGACCTTTTCGTTGGTCATCTCCATACGGCTGACAAATTCGCATTTGATGTATTGATAATCCTGCAAGGTGCATCAAATCATACACCTTGTTATATTGCCATTTTTTAACTGCATTTGCTTTCCAAATATCTTCAGTTCGCCAGTCATAAATAGGATAAGCGTTGTAAAGCTTGTCATTCAGCTTTGTTGTCCATTGCTTGCCATTAAAAGTTTCTTTCTCATCGCTTGCAATAGTTCTAAACCTGTTCAAACTTTCATCACTTCTAATTCCAACCATACAAGCGGTTTTCTTTCCATTTGCAAACCAATTACCGAAAGCAGGAACAAACTCTTCAAACTCCATTCCTACCTTAAAAAATGGAAAATAATTTACATCGTTGATACAATTCTTTGGCAAATCACGCACCCAAGCATCTTTTTTATTTTCATCCCAACAAAGCCAATGCGGTTGAAATTGGCTTACTGCATTTCTTAAATGAATAGGCAAGCACACCCAATAAGGTTTAATTTCAGGGTTTTTCAAGATTAATTCCGCAAAATCAATCGTGCTTTTATATTGTGCTTCCAAATCAATAAATAAGACATTAAGCGGCAGTTTGTTTTGTTTCCTTGCAACTTCTAAAGCCATTTGCACCATTACTCCACTATCTTTTCCAGCAGAAAAAGAAACATATACCTTTTCAAATTCAGGAAAGATAAGCTCCATTCGCTGAATTGCAGCATCGTAAACATTTATGTCCAAGTATTTCTTCATAAGTCATTTTTTATCTGATAAATTTTACTTAAACATTTTAGGATTAGTTCTGCTCTTGAATAGTCAAATACAACTTCTTTAATTATCATTTCTGGTATTTGTATTATAGCTGTTTTGTATTCAGCATGCCCCATCCTATAAGCTGCTAATTGTAACTTGTTTTCAATATAAATGCTTGAATTGCTTTTAAAGTCTGCAACATAAATATTGCCGTTCATTTCAAATTCAATGTCTAAACGCCCCCTGAACCATTTATTCTCTATGTTTTTTTCTATTGATAATATTTTTTTATCTTTAAATAGATATTCTAACGCTTTTTGATGTTCAATATTTTCAAATGGGTTTTTGTATTTAAAATAATTTTCTATCTGCTTATGTAAAGATGAACCTTTGCTTTTACTCTCTTTTTGATAGTCTTCTAATTTTATGCCTTGCAACCCTATATTGTTCGCCCACTTCATTAAAGCGGGCTTGTTTAATAATTCTAATAGTTGAGATACTGTAGGTTTCATAATTCTTTTTTTAATTGTTCAACACTCATTCCGGCAAACACATCTAACAAATTTCTTTTTCTTTCAATGTTTTTGTTTATCATATTTTCCAGTCCAACATTTCCAGTCAAATCATAATAAATACACTCTGAACTTTGTCCTATTCTAAATATCCTTCTTTCAATCTGCTCTCTTTGGGAATAATCCCAAGTTTTATCCCAAAATATTATCACATTATAATCTTGCAAATTCAATCCGTATGAATGCTTCTGTAAACTCATTATCCGAACATCTTTGTAATGCTTTGTAAGGGCTTCTTGTGTAGCAAGATACTTTGCATAAATTAATACTTTTGACTTGTCAATTTCTGACAATAATTTATCTATTATTTCAAATTTTACAGGACTTAAAGAATAATTGTGCTGCATCTTTTGAGTAATTTCTAAAAAGATATTATTATTCCGCGCAAGCAAATATTCATTGTCTAAATATTTCGTTTTTAATTTATCGTGTTGCTCCTTTTCTTCCTCAGTTAAATGGTAGTCAATATCAATATGCTGTTGCCCGATGCTTAGGGATAATTTACTTTCAAAAATAAACGGCTCAATTAATGAATATAGATAATCAATGTTATGGTATTTTTTAATAAACTCTTTTGAATATGAACGCCCATATCCTGATGAATGATAAGTTATTTTTATATATTCGCAAAAAGTATTTTTAAATTCAGCTAATCCCATTTTTAGAATTTTCGAAGAAAGAAATTCCATTTGCGACCATAGGTCAAGTAAATTACGGCTCAATGGGGTACCGTTTAATATTATTCGATATGCTGATTTTTCGGATAATTGTAATAGTCTTTTTGTCCTTTTAGCATCTGCATTTTTAATTTTCAAACTTTCATCAACAATGATGAACGCCCTTTTTGCTTGCTCACATTTGGACATATATTCTAAATAAATTCTATCGCTGTTTTGAATACTTTCAATGCCAACTATATCACAATCTAACTCACCCCATTTATTTATTTCTGTCTGTAAATTTTCTTTTGTTTGAAACGGAGTAAACCAAAGAACATAATCAGCATCAGTATTTTTAATTAATTCCATCGCAGAACGGGTTTTGCCAGTTCCCGCTTCCATAAATAAAGCTCCACACTTTACAATATTTAGTTTATCAATCGCTTTTAGTTGGCTATCTAAAAAGGTCTGCATCGTGCTTTATATTTGCTTTGTCTTGTTTTTTTGGAATATGATATATTATTTCAATATCGGGTTTACAATCATCAATATCTATCCCCAATCTGCCGACTATAAAAAATGGAACACATACATTTCCTCCAAGTTTATTATTCACAATCAAATTGCGACATAGTTTCTTTGGCAACCAGTGTTCAACTCCATTGATACGGACAAGAATTGCCTTGCCCGTATCGTGTAGGAATTTTTCAAACTTTATTCTGACTGATTTTATCATTGGATTGCTTCTGTGAATTTTTTCCAATTCAAACCACTTTCCGCTTTTGCTATCATTACTTCTGCAGGGGCAGGGTGAAAAAATCCGTTGATTTTCCAAGTAAAAAGAATTGCTTGCAAATCATTAGGATTTATTTCAGCAAGTTTAGCTACAAGGTCTTCTCTTTTCTTATCGGCTTCTTCTGCCTTTGCTTTGGCTGCTTTTTCAGCTTCTTCAGTCCTTTGCTTTTCAGCTTCTTCTTGTTTTGTTTTTCTTTCAGCAACTCTTTGTGCTTCGCCTTGTAAGTTCGGCTCTTGACCATATTCATAAAGAATTTCCTTTTCTTCTTTTTCTAAAGCAATGGAAAAATCCTCATTATTCAAAGCAATAAATCCAACAGGTGCTTTTGCAGTTGCTCCTTTATAGGTGTGAACTTTTTGTTTCCTACGATAAGCTAATTTCCCATAAGAGTTAATAGCAACTCTTTCTTCGTGACATCTCATATAGTAGCCCTGAACCTTTTCTTCTGCATCTAATGCAGTTTGAATTTTAATTTGTGGATTTTCAATTTCGCATCCAAATTCTTCAATAATTTCAGCTATTTGCTCCATTAAAGGATTTGCAATAGCTTCTTCTTGTGAGTTAATCCAATCAATATTTTGGCTTGGACAAATTATTGTACAGCTAACACCGAATGTTCCATTTTGTTTTTGAAACACGTAGGTTTTAGTTGACATTTTTTTGGTGTTGTAGCCCTTATCTAAATAGATTCGTTTTACATCACCTTTAGCCCATAATTTACCGTTGATTTTTTCAGCAAGTGTTTCAATGCTGATTGTTTTGATTGTAGTTTTCATTGTGGTAAGTTTTTTGGCATCTTTTTCCTTCTGCCATTGGCTGCATCTGTTTCTATGCGTTGTTTAATTTTGATATGCAAATATCTGCAAAGTTTTGCAAGTATGCAAGTTTTTTATCAATTATTTTGCAATTTTATTTGCATGATATTTAATCAGTTGCAAAGGTTTGCGAAAATAAGTTGATTTTCGCCCAAAAAAAGAAGGTGAAATTTCGTCAGTTTTTGGCGAATTGAAAGAAAAAGTGAACATCTACAGTTGTGTCAATCCTTCAATGGTGAAACAAAGCACACTTAGGAATTATTAAGTGTTTTTATAATTATTCATATAAGTTTGATATTAATAATATTGATACATTTATTCAAGGGGCTTGGAAGGGGCTTAGAAGCCCCTCAGGTATAGGTAATGGTATAGGTATAGGTAATAATAAAGAATATAACAAAATCCGTTGCAACCTTCGTTCTCAGGAATTTCTGTATAAGGAAGAAAAAGAAAAAGAAAAAAAAATAAATAAGATAAAAGCAAAAGCCAACAGAGGAGAGGAAAAATTACTTAACGATTAACCCTGCTATCAATCCAGCAATAGCTCCACCAACGCCCCACTTCCATTTACGGACACTTTTATCGGCTTTTATTTGGAAGGATTGAATGTCTAATGTCCTTGTCGATGGGTTGAGATTCACAACCTCAATAACTGGATGCTTTGATTTATACCACTTGTCTCTTTCGTATTGTGTAGTAATATCAAACTTATTAAAAGAAGTATGGCGTAGTTCAAATTCTTTGTCATTTACCTTTGCTTTGAAACTATACCATTCCGTACTATCACTTGCAGTATAGGTGGGATTTTTATCAACGACATGGATAACGGTATCTGTTTTAACTACAACTACTGTTTCTGTCTTTGTTTGTATATGCGTTGCTGATATTAACCGCTTATTTTCTTTCTGGAGCATCCTGTTAAGCTCAGTGAGCTTTTTTTCGCTGTTAGCATATAACACCCCCATTTTATAATTGGATGCCTCTAATACGTTCTTTTTAGCTACCCATTCCTTTTCTTTATTTTGGAACGTTAAAAGGGTGTCATTAGATGCCTTGTACAGATTCTCAATCTCGTTCTTTTGGGACTCGCAACTGTCTAAAAAGAAACATAATATTACTATGATAGTAACTGCTGATAATAAAGCCCAAGCCATATATGACTGTTGCTTTTTGTATGTTGTTAGTTTTTCCGTTGTTGTTCTCATTTTCTGTAAATAGTATTAAATCCAATGCCAAAAGCAGTGCGGATAATTAAAAAGTCAATGATAATATTAAACATAGGAGTATATAATACTACTCCAAAACCTATACATAATAACATGATAGCTTTTATTAAGTGCCAACCGTCTGTAAACATTACTGGAATGTTTAATATCCACCATTTTCTCCTTCCGTCTCCTACCATCTGATTATTATATTTATTAACCCAGCTATAGTGAGGATTCCAAAACTGTTCGTTTAAATTCCAATTATAAGGATAATGAAACTGCAATCTATCCATCAATCCATTACAAAATCCTGCTACAAATAACAGTATTATGCTAACCATTTCTTTTGTAAATTAGATAATATGATAATATCATCGCACACCATATTCCAAAAAAACATAGTGACACAAACAATGCTACTGTTGGGTTCTCTTGTCGTGATGACACCGACCCGCAGATTAAGAAAGCCATAAAGCAAGTTAATCCCAAAACGCCAATAGCTCGCTTTCGTTGGCTAAATAGAAATTTAATAAAGTTCATTCTGCAAAGATAATAATTATTGTTCACTACAAATTAATCCATAGAAACTTTTATCCCTTAATAATAGTTATCAGAGAATATAGTTATCAGATTAAGATTGATGACAACTATTAGGCTACCTATCATTACCCATATCCCTTATATGGTTATCAGTTTAAAGCTATTTAAACTATTATTAAGGACAACGTTGTCAAGTTTCAGACATAGCGTTGATTTCACTTTAAACATCAACAATGAACATAACCTCTACTTTTTGTTTAAACGACTTCAATCTTGTCGTTAGGGAGTGGCTGGTTTTGAACTCCGTTATGTGAAAATAAAAAAACCCAAACAATAACTGGGGAGCCGTGTCTGGGTCTTAGCTATTTCATTACGAAATAGTTTATGATTATTTACTGGCTTCCCCTGAGTAAACTATATGTAAAGAACTTTTTCTTATCTACAAGTGCAAAAATAAACAATGTTTCATTACAAACCAAATAAAAAGACAACTATTTTTTAATTATTTTTGCTTTGTAATGTTCACGGCAGTTTCAAACAATAATCAATTTAAATTTATTCGGCATCATCTCGTAAATTTTGGCAAGGGTATTTTGAGAATCCAATATATCGTCTTGACCATCTTTATTGATGTCCCCACGACCTTGCCCTACTAAGATGCAACCACGGCTGTTAAAGAAGTGGTTGCCATAATGTATAAGTATCTCGCTTCTTCCATCTACATTATGTATCCAAAAGCATTTAGCGTAATGTGGAGAACTGTGCTTTACCACTTCATATTCTCCTTTTGGGATACAGCTTTTTCCATATTCATTATCTTTCTCTGGCAGTTCCAGCGTATCAACTTCATAAAAAGGATGCCCCCATTCATCGAGCAAGGTCATCTTGCCAATAGTCTGAACACCGTTGTCGGGTTCTCTAACTATTTTCATTGAGAAGTTATCTTTCATTGAAAGGTAATATTTTTTCATTGAACGGATATTGTTTAGCAGCAACTGCTACAATGCTTTTATATCAGAATTAATTTCATCTAATCTCATCTTAAGATAAGCGTCTTGTCTTTTTCCCATGCGACAAAAATAATAAAATTAATTGTACTACTGCCTTCTTTCACGTGGGTTTAACCCATGCCACAATAGAAGCTATTAAAGCACTCACTGCTGTTGCTATGCCAGTGAAGTACCACTTGTTACGCTTAAACTCGTCTTTGAGGTCGTAATAGTCTCTTTTAAGAAATTTATGTTCTTTTACAAGACCATCATTGCCATATTCATCTCCTGCTAAGACCTTTTTTATCTCCTTGACATCACTTGATATTATATCAAGTTTCTTCTCAAACTCTACCAACTCGCCTGCCATTATTATACAATATTTAATGATTTAGCTCCTTTATTTAATGATTTAACTCCTTTATGCACTTTATGCAATAACCCTATGCCTCCTCCATACTGAACGGCATCGATTAAAAAAGATAATAGTTCTGGCTCTATGTGGCTAGCTATATATGTCTGATGCAATAACCAATATGAGACAGCAAAGATAGTAGTCTTTTTGCCGTCTAAAAATTTCCATAAATTTAATAATGCTTTTTTCATTTTAATAAAGTTAAATTAATTTAATTATCAATGTTTATTATATTATAGTATTCTATAGTTATTGAGCAAGCCTACTTATTATTTGAAATTGTGTTCCATCATACACTACCTGCACCATTTGTCCTGCTGAAATATCAGATGCAGCAAGTGCTGTGTTTATAGCACCAACTGATGCCTTTGTTATTGCTTTTGCCGTTAATCCATTTATCTTTAAAGTAGCCCCTCCTGTGTTAGCTACACCCATCTTTATAGTATATACTTGTCCTACTGTAAGTGCTATTATCCTTGCATCTACTATTCCATAATCATTATTTCCTGCTGTAATACTTGTATCTTCAAAATAATTTAAAGTATTGGTTGTTAATAAACTACCATAAACAGTCAATGATGAATCGTTAAATGTCCCTTTCATTAAAGGTCTTGTAGTACTTGTGTTAGCCAAATAAAAGGTATTACTTCCTGTCTCATTCATGCCTGCCGCAAATCCTAAGAATATATTACTATCGCCTAAACAAGAAAGTCCTGCTTTATTGCCTATTGCTGTATTCTTTATGCCTGTTGAATTAGTTGTTAGGGCGTTATATCCTATTGCTACATTATAATAACCTGTTAAATTAGTTTGTAATGCTTTAGAACCCACTGCTATATTATAATAACCTGTTGTATTAAATTGTAAGGTATTAGAACCAAATCCCGCATTAGCTTTACCACTTATATTCCGGCTCAACGCAGATGTCCCTACTGCTGTATTACTATCAGCTACCGAAACACTTAATGCGTTGTATCCTATTGCTACGTTATTCTTAGTTGTTTGATTGGAATACAACGCATGCCAACCTACTGCTACGTTATTCCTGCCTGAACTATTCTTATTTAGGGCACTATTACCTATCGCTACGTTAAAACTGCCTGTTGTATTCAGGTCTAGGGTATTACTCCCAAGAGCCGTATTAGCTGAACCACTTGTATTTATTCGCATAGCACCTGACCCTACCGCCGTATTACTATCAGATGTCGAAACATTTAAAGCGTAGTTTCCTATTGCTGTATTTTTCTTACCTGATATATTAAATCGTAAGGCATTAGCCCCTATCGCTGTATTACTTATGCCTGTTGTATTAGATTGTAGGGCGTGATAACCTACTGCTGTCATATTAGTCCCTGTCGTATTCACTAAAAGAGTTGAATCTCCAAGTGCTGTTGAAGATAAAGTATCATTAAACTTTATTAAATCAACTACTTCAAAAGTGCTACTTGGAGAAGCCACTCCAACGCCTACCCTTCCATCTGTCGTTATCACAAAGGAATTGCTCCCAAATAAGGCACTATCTAAAGTCCCCCCTTCAATAGTGTCCCTTACTACGCCTGCACCCCCAACTACTTGAGATAATGCTATATTACCAGTAAGGGTATCTGATGCTCTTGAGGTATCAGCATATAGAACTGAATCAACATACGCCTTTAAAGTGAAAGCCCGCATCTTTGCCGTTGTGTAATACCCTGCTGAGTCGTATCTGCTGACATCAAACCAGCTACTGTCATTTAAAATAGTTACGCTATCGGGATACTGTGTTACCTTATACTGAGCCATGCCTTGCACGCCCCAAAGGATAAATAATAATAATAAAAGTTTTCTCATATTTACAAATTTAGCAATTAATTTTTATATGGTTTTCTGTTCGGTCTGAAAATGTAAGATTATATACTGCTTGACGTGTCGTGTTGTATTTCGTTTCGCCTATGTCTTTCAGCCGTACCGACCTCCTTATGAAGTTATAACAGAAATTCTTTATATTATAATCTGTTATTTTAGTAATGTTGGCTTGTAGAAGGTTGCGAAACTCCCTTCCAATGCAACAAGGGATGACAGCTATCTCGCATTTGTAATTCGGGATAAGCTCGTTACGTATCTGCCAGTTGGCATAATTACTGTCTTTCCACTCCTCCTCTTCAAATTTAAGTTGCTCGTTGCCGAAAAATCCTGGAACTCTCATGGCATTATACCAATCTATCCCAGTATAGTCTATGCCGTCAATTATCTGTCCGTTCTGCGTCCACTCTATCCAAATAGTATTATCAGCCAAATCAACGGAATAGTTACGTAGATTGTAATTGTTAGTATATAGAGTGTCCGAAGTGTACAAAACTCTGTCTATCTTTATACGATAGTTACCTTCGCCAAAAGACGAGAGCACAGAAGCCCACTTTATCTTGTATCCTTTTAAGTTATCGTTGCCTTTGAATCTGTTGTCGCCAAAATCATAAAACGTGCCATAGGTGTCATCAACCAACAACGCCACACTAGCATACGTGCCTCCTGCCTCTTTTTCTAAGTCAAAATCTATCGTATGCGTGCTGTCATATCGCTTATATAAGAAGGAGCTAACATCGTTTTGATGTGCTCCAGTGCCTCCTGCCAGTGTTAAATTAACATAACAGCATCCTGCAACAAAGCCCCTATCTTCCTCTGTGAGGGTGTCCTGTGGTATAATCAAATTGACAATCCTTTGGGTGGCAAAACCCCTCAATGTCATCGGCGTTCCGTTGGTTAAAGTTGTCGTTATCATTCTTTTATTTTGTAAAATCCACTTTCTGTTATCTTTTGTGTCCCATCTTCCATAAGTTTAATTTCGTCTACTATATCGCACCCATCGGAACATGTATATTCTAAAACGCTACCACCATAGCCGCAAGCGTAGCCCTTTGTAGTGCTTATCATCTGAATGTCAACAAGTGCCTCTATAGCTAATCCAGTCTGCTGTGTCCACGTTGCTCCTCCATCATCTGTATAATATATCCTTCCGCTAGTCGTACAAATCCATCCATTTAAAACATCCACCATCGAGATGGAGAATATGTTTAACGTAGCATCTATGCTTATACCTGTCCATGTAGTGCCCCCATTGATAGTCTTTAAGACAGTTCCGCTATCACCCACACACCACCCATTTGAGGAGTCGATAAATATTATCTTTTTCAAATCTCGTATAGTGCCACTTGTTTGTGCCGTCCAGTCCTCGCCCACGTTTGTCGTTTTTAAAACAAGCCCACCACTGCCACATGCCCATCCAGTAGTAGCATCAATAAAATAAATATCTGGAATATATGACCCCACAATAGTACCTATATATTTCTGTGTCCACGTGGCACCGCTATCAGTAGTTTTATAAATTCTATCTGTAAAACTTCCCATGAATCCCAAGTCTTCCGTTATGAAAAACAATCCCCAATTAATAGATGAAGATGGAGCAGTCTTGGTAACCCATGTAGTACCTCCGTCTGTTGTCTTCGACACGAACCCATTTTGTCCACAAACATATCCTATCGAAGCATCGAGGAAAAAGATATTAAAATAGATACGATATACGGTAGGTGCTGCTGGCGTCCACGTTTCTGCTCCGTCAATAGTTTTCAACAAAACACCAGCCGTTCCGCAAACATATCCTATGTCTTCTGTCACAAAATCCATTGCCAGCAAGTCAGCCATAGTCTCGGGTGCTTTCACTTCCCAAGCACATGCAGTAATGTCTTCGCAAGCCGTCCCCATGCGACCGCTAATCTTATATTGTGCCGAAGGATTTAATCGCTCATAGTCTATTGAACATTCTGTTATTACAGTAGTTGCTCCTGTTGTTATCTTGGTATAGCTTTGTCCTGAAAGTGGTATTAAGGGGTCGTTGTCCGCTGCCCCCCTGAAGGATGATAGCTCCCAGATTCCTGTCAGTCCCCCTTGTTGGTATTCTTCTAATCTTATAATGGCGTACAATACTACCTCTGTGATTAACCCAGTCAAAGAAGTATACGTTATCTTTATGTCGGTGTTTTCTTCGTTCAATATTGCACCGCTTACATCATTGGACGACTGGTCAAAGGTCTCAACCAAAGCACTCCACTTTGTTGAAGGGTCTCCTGTGTCGTCTGTGTCGTAATAATATGTCTTTATGTCAGGGGAAATAAATCGGTAGGGAGTGTCAACAACGCCATTACTTACAACGGCATCAATGAATACTACTATCTCGTAATTTGAAAGCCCTGAATAGTTAGAAGTAAGATGGTTTAAATTGTTTTTTTTCTTCGTCTTGTCATAAAAAACAGTATCGGCATCCAACAATGGTATCCAGTCCATCCACTGTAATTTTATCCCGATGTCTAAATCGTAATGTTGCTTGCCAGCAACGAGTGCCATCTTTTGTATGCGTACTAAATTAAATTGACTATCATCTACTAATCTGAACCCTCGTGTGATGTCTATATCTATCTCTTGTATTCCTGAACTTATAAGAGTGGCAGAGAAATTAAATGGCACTTTTCCAAACTCAAAACTGTTTCCTGTTGATGAATTATATGCCATCAGTCGCACATTCATAGTCTTAATAACAGCATCTAAAGAGGTATCAAGCCAAAAGTCTGAGCTTAATAATATTCCGTCTTCAACCCATCCTTTGAAATCTGTCTTCCCTTGCGTTCCTTTGTCAAAAGGATGCTCATAAAAGTAGTTGGTATCAACGCCCATAAGGTCTGGTACATCATCATTTGCAAAAAAACTACCAATATCACACAATACATTAACGGTATTGGCTGCATCGATAAGTTGGGTGTGGTCAGTAGTCGCTACGGCCATGATAAATTTGCCCTCCTCAATTAATGCTTGCTGTGCTATAGTGAAGTCCACATCTGCCGTTATCACCAACTTATCTGCTACTACATTCCCTATTACGTTGCTCAATATGCCATTATCGCCGCTGTTGCTATTGCCGTCCGCCAAAGCAAAACATGTATCGTAGGTGAAGTTTGTGTCGATATTTGCCGTTAATGAAATTTCTTCGTTTAAAAATACTATCTGTAGCTGAAATTTACTATAATCTTGAAGAAACAAGTTGTTTACGCTGTCTATCGTAATCGTTACCCCTGTCGTTTCTGTTATTGAAATGGTGCTTTCGCCTTCTCCGTTGGTATAGACAATACTATTAAAAGAGTATTCTACGGGAGTATAGCCGTTAAAGTGCTCATCATAATACGATGAATTTCCCCATGTTTCAGGTATCAAGTCATCAGTAATGGTATGTTTTGTGATGGGATTTAACTTTGACGGCTTTGCGTCAAATTTCGCTATATGTCGTAAGCTATTGTTTGCCTCGTAATATGTAGGTTTAGTGCCATCTTCTAGATTGGCAATATTGTCAAAGAACGGAGTTAAAGTGAAAATCTCTGTTATTTCAAATTTCTGGTGGTAAACATTACCTGCCGCAGGAACTTGAGTACATTTTGCCGTGACGCTGTCGCTTGTCATCCTCCAGCTAGGATTTACACCCGTAGGTGTTGCCGTTACTATAGTTGCTGCTGCATATTCGGCGGGCGTAAAGTCAACAGTATATTTTCTTGTCGAAATACTATCAACTTTTGAGACAAAGTTTGCTGGATCTTCATTTTCTACAAAGTTAGAAAAGTAGTTTAAAGCATATTGTGGCGTTTTTAGACATACTATTATTGATATTGTGTCATTGCCATAACTAGGGAGTGCTACATTTACAGTGATAGTAAGGTCTGTTACGTTCGTTATTGTTCTATCAAGGTCATACGGTATACTGTTCCATATACCAATGACCTGAATAATATCGCCTGTTATAAATCCATCTTCCCTAAAGCTCCCCGTCTCCCTCGTTATCGTATATTCGCCTATCGTGTAGGTATTATATTCAGAAGCCTCTGATTTTGCGAATACTTCTATCTCTGTAACCCTCTTATATCGTCCTCCAACCCATCCCAATAAGTAGTTAGTATAAAGATTAAGATTAGACCCTAATGCTGTACCGTTTATAAACTGGTTATAATACTTCCTGCTGTTTACTTGTATCATTAAGTATGTCTTTTATTTTTAATTTTCCTACCTTTGCATCTTCGTACATCTTTTGGTATCGGATTTTTAACTCTTCAGGAGCGTCTTTCAGCACTTTTAAAAAGAAGTCTTCGTTTTGCTTTATAAAAGCTTTTAGCCCATCTACTGTCATGCTATCCTGTCTTTTAGATTCTTTGTAAATATGCTTTTTATCCTAAAATCTGCCGTTGCAAACCCTCCGTCAATGTTACCCTCTATCTTGTCAAACTTTCCCTTATCTCCACCCTTCGTATTAAACCAGCTATTCTCCTGCAAAGAAACGAAATTCTTAAAACAAAAAGGTATCTTTATATTTTCATAAACCTTATATTGAGAATAGTTGTCATCTTCTACAGAAAAGGTATTTATGTAATAATAGCTGTAGTGAAGCACCTCTGCATTGATGATGCTTCTATAATTTACTGGTATCTTCCCCCCTTTTAACGGCACTATCTTCGGCACGCTTGTAAAGTCATTGGCAATGCTCAACGCCCCTTTTCTATCTTTTATCTTCGCAGAATATCCCGTGCCTAAAAATGTATCCACCTTCTTCGCTAACTCGGACAACCTATTTTCTACATTTGTCAGCTTATCTTTTCTTGTCGGCAAAGTTACGGCAATGTTTACTTTTTCTAATCCCTTTAATGTTACATTTTTTTTATTATTGACAATGACTGGCTCTGTTATTCTTTGGAAGTTTGTCTTGTTGTTTTTATAATTCGTTAGCGTGGTATCGTCCCTTTCGTCTAGTGCGAACTCTATGTTAAGGTTACTATTTATCTCGGAAGCGTTGTATTTATATTCACGCAATAGAACATCAGGAAGGGTATAATTGCTTAAGGTGCTCCAATAGTCTTTTCTTTCTATATGTATCACAGTGCCTATCACCCTTATCTTGCCATTTATCAAAGTCTTAAAGAATTGTAGAATATCATAGTATGTATACAACTGCCCTTTGTTGGTGGGAAATCCGTAATCAACGACTTTATTTCCGTCCAATTGTACTATCTTTCCGTTTTCCGCCTTGCCCTCTTTTACAGGTAGTATGCAAAGGTTTTGGTTGTTTGTGTTGTCAAAAAAAGTACTCTCGAAAGTATATCCCATGTGTTCAGCTCCTACTTCTAGCAACTTTTGTAGCTTCATAGCTTTGTAATACCCAACAGGAGCCATCAAAGCATCAAGGAACTCCTCTATTAACTTCTTTAGTGCTATTGTCATCCCCGCCAAAAAAGCGGTATCTACCGCTGCTAATGCTATCCCAGCAGCGATACTACCTGCTGGGTTGGGTGGGTAATCTACGATGTCACCTACTACTGTGGCGGCGTCTTTCCCTAGCTGCCTTGCCCCATCATATATCTCTTTTGACATCACCAATATAGCAAGCGATAATAATAGCACTTCTTTAATATCTGGCACGTGAGCCAATACATAAGGTATGTTTACGAAGTCCGTTTGTTTTATCTCGCCCTTTGAGAATAGATACGCAAAGCTAATAGCTTGACTTCGCTCCGTGAGTTGATTTAATCCCCCCTTGCGTTTTAATTTTACCCTGACAGTATTGCAGTCTACAAACAGCATATCGTTTGTCATGTCAAGCAATCCATTGAATACATCTAGCCGCGATGTTCCGTCTGTTATCTCTATCCGAAGGTCAGGTGGCTCATATATGCCAACACCCCCCCCATCGATTCCGTCATCAATCCACTTTCTTATATCGGCATTGGTAGCTAACACAAATTCTAGCTCGTCCGTTTCTATTGATGGCTGCACATTCTCATCCTCAAAAGTCATGGCTACCGTAATACCCTGCCAGTTGTTAGCTATACCAACAAGATTGTTGTCCAAATACATTCTTATCTCATTTCTCATAACAGAGGCATCTTATAATGTGTCTTTTTCTTTCTGTCTTGGTATCTTACTATATTGATGACCTCTTTTGTTGAAGTATCAAAATAACTTTCTACGTTTGGAAGACTATTTTTTAACTCATTTCTCATAGCTTGCATCTCAACTATTAAAAGATTAATGTCCCTGTCAGACTTAGGAATAGCATCGGTCATAAATCTCGTGTTGTCTATATACTTCTCAAATGTACCTTCGTGCATAGCTTTTAACATAGGCTTGTATTCTTTCGTCTGTTTTGCGGGCATTATATATTCCGTGCCTTCTTCGCCTACCATCGCTAAGGTGGCTTTGTTTGGCGTTTCTCCACCTTCCGCAAAAGCTAGCGACGAGGCTATCGTCCTGGAGAAGGCTTCGCCAATGCCAAACTTGGTGATGGCATCCATTACGCTGTCGCTATTTGCTAAAATGTTCCAGAATGCACTAATCTTTTCGGCTATCGCTTTCTGCTTCTCGGCTTCAATTTTTTCCTGCAATGCCTTTGCCCTTTGTTCTTGCTCGAATTTCAAAGAGTTTTCTAACCCGTTTGCCGCAAGTTGTTCCTGCCTATCAATCTGCTTTTCTGTAGCTGCTATCTCATCATCGGCAGCCTTAATAGCTGCATCGGCTCTTTTCTCTATTGCCTTTATAGCTTGGTCAACTCCGTAATCCCTTATCTCTTTTATCCTTTTCTCTTTTGCTAATTCTGCATCAATTTCTTTTTGTCTTTTATCTTGAAATAATTTAAGCGTATCGGTTTCTGTTTCTGCACGTCCAATTACTTCCTTTTTTACACTGTCGTCTACTCCCTTGCTTTGTACTTTTTGCAACACAATCTCTGCATTAATTAGCTTGTTTATCTTATCAATCTTATCCTGCGTATTGGCTATTGCTACCTTTGCCCTTATCACATCAGTATCGGATGCTTCTTTGTTTTCTGTAGCTAACATTTCTAATGCTTTCTCTTGTTCTTTTAGTAGTTTTTGTAATTCTTCTAGTCGTGTTTTTTGGTCTGTTTTCTTATCATCTTCGCTATCTAATAATGCTATTCTTTTTTGCACTAATACTATCCAATCATTAAACACTTTTAATTCTCCTTTTCTTCCTTCAACAAATACCTTAGTATCTGCTATTGCTATTTCTCGTAATTCGTTTAGATTATTTTGTGCGTCTGCAAATGTTTCTCCATTTTCTAATAATGTCTTATCTTGGTTATTTATTCTTTGCTGTATGCTTTCAAGTTGCTTTAACTCTAATTGTTGTTGAGTAACAGACTCTGTTTCTTTTTGCGATAATGCCAACTTCTCTTTTCTTTCTTGTATATCAGTTAAAAGTTGGTTTAATCCTTCTTTACTAAGTGAATTAATAGCTTTTAATCTGTCTTCTATTGATTCTTGTTCTTTTTTGTCTAATGCTAATGCCTCTCTTTGTAATGCAATAGCTTTCTTTTTCGCCTTGTTCATCCTATTTTGTTCTTCCACTGCTTCACGAGCTGAATCTCTAAAAGCATAAAAAGCTGCTACTGCCGTTGATAATATAGCAACTAAAGCACCTATTATGTTAGCCTTTGATGCAGTATTAAAATCCTTCATTGCAATAGTGGATAATTTTATTCCTCCAGTGAGGGCAGCTTTAGCAACTCTTAAAGCATTCGTTATAAATGTATATGCCTTCATAGCATTATTGACAATAAAAACAGTTGTCTTATATACAACAAAAGCACCAGTAACTAACGATAATACCTTTAGAAAATTCCTTATCTCATTTATTCCAATGTTTTCAACAAATGATTTTAAACTCATTACAACAGGGGATATTCCTTTTACAATTAATTCTCCGAATCGCTCTTTTAAATCTCCTACCGCATTAGATAATTGTTTAAATCCTCCGTCTGCAAGTGCAGCAGCTTCAGCACTACCCCCATATTGTATATTTAGTTCATCTAATATAATTGTTTGTGCTTCTGCTAATCTTCCAGATTCTGCTAGGTCTTTTATTACTTCTTTTTGCGATGTGCTAAATTGAATCCCAGACTTGCTTAATGCAGAAAGATTCGCTACTGGGTCGTTTAGTGCTTTCCCTAATTGTATAGAAGCGCCTTTTAAATCGCCATCCAATCGTGTTGCTAAATCTAGTGCAGCCTTTTGTGTTCTTTCAAAATTAATACCAGCAATATTTGTAAATGTTAATAGTTGTGCCGTTGCTCCTTGTAATATCTCATCATCTCCAAATAGTGTAGTCTTTTGTAAATCTGTTGCTTGTTTTTGTAGTTCTTCTATCGTAAAACCAACAGTGCCACCAGTTGATTCTAACCCTGCTCTTACTTGAGCTATCGCTTTCTCACTTTCCCTAAAAGCATCCACGCTGCTTGTTGTTACCGATTTTAATGCAGTTATACCAACCGTGACTCCTAAAAAGCCCAGTCCCTTTAATAGTACGTTCTTTAATCCACTAAAAGCACTTTTATAGTCGCCTACCTTACGCTGTGAGTTGCCTATTGTGGTATCTAACTGCTTAATCTTAGCATCTTGCTGCTGAATTGTAGTAAGAAGTTTTCCTCCTACCTTAATATTGTTACGCTGTTCCTCTGAAAGATCTCTATATTTTATCCTGTTCAACGCCAAAGCGGAAGATAGCTGTACCATACTACCCTGCTTCGCCCTGTTTAGATTTATCTCTTGCGTAGTGATTGAGTTGTTCCTACGTATTACATCTTGTACTTTCTTTGCCTCTATTCCAGCATTGCTCTGTGCTATCTTTAGCTTGTTTTCTGTAGCTATTAGCTGTTCCTGAGCCTTTCTGTTTAAATCTATTTCTTTTCGTAATCCCTCAGTAGCTTTTCTATTCTTTTCTATCTGTGCAGGAGCGTCTTTGTCTGTTAGTTTTATCCCTTTTGTTGCTTCTTTAATCTTTTTTGCACTACTAACTATCTCTTTTTCTGCATTTTTAAAATGTACGATAAGATCCTCAAATCCTTGCTTAAGACTTTCTTCGTCTATTAGTTCGTTATATTTAATTGGATTTGCCATGTATCTCTAATAAGCTATAAAATTCAAATACTGTCATCGTCTTGAGGTTCTTTTGTGTGTTCTTTTGTAACATATTACATAATATCTCAAAGTCTTTGTCGTGCTTCTTGTCGTCCCCATAGTCGCTGAAGTTCTTTATATCCATGTAATGTGCTATGTGCTTCTCAATCTTGGCTATAAGCTCCTTGTTGTCCTTGTTTTCTATTATCTCATCTAATTCTAATACTAACTTTTTAATCTCTCCACCTAATAATTCATGTCTTCCGCTACTTGAGAACAACGAATCAAAGTGTGTTTCTAGTTCGTCATAGATTTTTTTTTTACTTCCTTAGACTTCTCATCCATCATCTTTTTTACCAATCCTATGTCCTTTAACTTGCCCAACGTAGCACTTATCTCTCCGTCCGAATATCCTACTTCGTTGCCATTGATAGTCTTTACCAGACAAGCAAAAGCTAAACTTTCAGGAGAAATCTCATTCATGATATGCCAAAACAAATGCCTTATGTTGCTCAATTCTATTACTGTTTTGTCTTTGTTTTCCCCGCTAACGAGTTTGAATAACCGCTCAAAATGACCATCAAAGTCCCCTATGCTGTCCCCTATGCCACTACTTATAAGCTGGTATTTCTGCATCTTTGAGAATGCCACAATAGGCATACTCTCTATGTCTTCGTATAATTCTACTTCGTGCCTTCTTATTCCTTTCCAAATAGTTATCATGAGGTATATGTATTAATGGTACATTTAGTATTAAGATAATATACGGTACAATCGATACGCAAAGCTCCGTATCGTTCTTTGAGAAATTCAGGATTAATCTCTGAAATGGAGAAATCGGAGAACGCATCCTCCACCTCGTCACTTGTTCCATTTACCTCCAACCCCCTTACGTTGCCTAATTTAATAAGTACGTCCTCTTTCAGTAGCTCTGTAAATCTATATTGTAATGTGTTGTCAATCTTTTCTAAGTCGAAGAAAATAATAACGGATATTTTCCTTTGTATATTATGTATTTTGCTCCCTTTCTCTATTATTTCTTCAGGATTTACATAAATAAAAGAATACGCTGTTAAATTATCGTTCGGGAAACCATCGTAGTAGTCGCTTTTCCATGATTGAAATATAGCAGGATAGGTTACTGTCCTACTATCTACTAATCTAGTATGCTTGTATGCACGCCCAAAAGACTTAGTTATCCACGTCAACGATGCTAGCTGCGTCTGTATCTTTTTAATGATAACATCTACTAAATGCGGGCTTGTTATTACTTGTTCTGTCGGTGTAGTGTAGCTCATATTACCATCTATTTATTTCACATTTACCATTCTTTACTTTTACCGTTACCTCTTCGTCTGACTTCGTACATACTGGCACTACCGCCCCATCTGGGAAGTCAATATATTTTCTCATCTCTGACCTATTAAAGTCGCATGTAGCACACCTTAATCCCCTATATCTTATCACGTCCCCATCAACGCCCAAGTCATTACCCAACAATTCTATGATATATTCAAATTTACCTTTGCCTTTTCCACAATCACTACAAGCCATTTCTGAAATATATTAATAAATCAGGTTTGAGGAAGTCGTTTTTAAACTCATTCAAATTGCTCTCTGTTAAATACAATATCGCTTCTCCGTATTCGTTTATTAAATTAGTTCCGTCCTCTTTTACTGGGTCTGATGTTATCTGTACCCCCGCACTTGTCAAAATAACCTTTATGCTTTTGTGAAACTCTCCTGTATCTCTTAATGTAATATGGTCAATCCTTTGTCCTTTTGTTGATTTTATTTTCTTAGTATACGGTGAATACTCGCCTAAACTTTTACCAAAGCCATCAATACCTTTGCTCCACATCTGGTCATCCGTGATGTCGTCCTCTATGACGTGCTTGTCTGCCTCAATAGACTTCTTTACGGCATTAAGCACCCCCGCCTTGACGATATTTATCTCTTTTATTTTTCTGTCAAATAGCATAAACTAAAATAGCCCATAGCGTTGATGCTATCGGCTACTTATTTTTTTAGTGGTTGAACTTATTTTTTTTTTACTTCGGCTTCCTTATCCTCCTTTTTGGGCTCTTCTTTCTTCGTCTCTATTAAAATCTTCCATCCCGCCTTTTTGTTTGAAGGACTTTCAATTATTCTCATAGCATCAACCTCATCAAGAGTTTGTTTCAATTCGCCACAAATGATAGTTACCTTCATTAGTTTGTTATGTCTATTAAAGCATCAAAATCTATAGGAGTTGTTTTCGTAGCCGTATTTGACCATCCTGATTCTAACTGAAAGCCGAAACGGTTTTTATTCATAGCTCTTTTTTTCATCTCGAGGTCTTGCATAAAAAAGCTGTTGTTGCTGACTTTAAAAGCATAAACTTTCGTTCCACTTAGTCCGTGAATAATATTTCCTTCGCTGTCAATTAACATTACATAAAGTACTTTTTCACATGTAAGTTGTTTAAACAAAGCAACGGTAGACTGAGGAGCTCCCCATAATTCGCCAGTAAAAACTGTTGGCTCGTAGCCAGTAACCAGTTTTCTTAAAGTTGCTTCTTCCGTGATAGGAGCACCTGGCTCGTTCTCTACGTTTTCAAGAGTCGGAGTTACTAAAGTCTTTGTCCCATCAACGGCTGCCAAAGTAGCAGTCCATTCTGCTAGCGTACCTAACTTGGCTACAGTAGACGGAGCAACAGTACATTGAAACTCTTGGAGCCGGCAAACGATAATTTTTGAAATTTCGGAAAATTTAACTGGACACGAATAATCCGTGATTGTTGAAAGAGATGCCGCATTCGGACATGAACATAAACTTGCCATAATTTTATTTGTTTTAATTAATATACAAAAATAAAGAGTATTATTTTATTTAAAATGTACAATTTCTTACAACCCAACAAATTCTTACAACCCAGCAAAAGAGAACCTATCCCTTGCAGGAAGAAACATGCTATCAATAGAAGAAAGGTCAAACTCAGACTCTTTAATAGCTTGCTGTAGCCGCCACGATAGACCTATCTCTCTATTGGCATCCGTTCCGTGCAACTCCGCAAAGGCATACGACCTTGTCTCTTTCTTTATGGCATTGTTACGGGTGGAGTTGATAATCCTTTCTAACATGTCATAGGCAAACTGATAGCCTATTAAATTTGCAAACATATTTTTATTATCTGAAATAAAAGAAGTAAAATCAGAGCTTACTGTTATCTCAAAATTTAATCCGTGAGTATATGTGCTGTCTTTTATATCTCCGAGAGGAGGCAACTCGACACCTGAATATGTATCTACATAAATAGGTTTAATGCCAACGTATTTAGTAGCATTTTGTGTCCCTGAATCCTCAAAGCCCCGACCTATAGCTTGCACCGACCCTAAATCTGACTGCTTATATCCTATATAATATTTTCCTCCTACATAGTTGTCGCTTAGATATGTCATTATAAAGGTAGTCAAATCGGTAAAGGTGCTGTTATCTAATACCGTTGTAACCTCTTTAGAAGCTATCGCTGTAGCTTGCGAGCTATGATAAAGATAAATGGTGAATGTCTTGATACCATCAAACTGGGTTCCTATAGAATTAATCGTTACTTTTATATTATTATTCTTCGCTAAATCAAATTCGTATCCCACAAAGTAGTTGTTATTATCAATCAAATTAGCCATCTCTGGCTCATTGTCAAATAAATACATCTTTTGGATTAGGTCTTTTACTTGCGGCTTTTTCTTTTGTATCACTTCCAGTATAACTTTAGCGATAGAACCCTTCACCATACTAGATAATTCAGTATTAAGATTAGCCGTTGATAGTGTTGGCGGCAATATGTTCTTGATTGTTTCCGTTGTTATTAATGGATGAAAGTCGTTAAAATACAACCCCGATGATGTTGCTATGTTTTCTGCTGTCAAGATAGCAAACTCTGTTTCTAATGACTGCCTAAACCCTACCAGCCCGAATAGGTTGGTCTGTAATGTTGAAAGGTTATAAATCATTTTTTTTAATCAGTATTTAATTAATTTCTATAATGTTATAATGTTCTTTTGTTATTATCTTGTCTATCATTTCCTTATATTTTAAATACAAGTCCTCTTCTATTACCCATACCCCCGCCTCTATCTCTACTGCTTTTATCTCATTGTATTTGTCAATAGTTATTGAAAGCTCGTCTTTATGAGCTATGTCGGTTGTAAGGTATCTTGTTGTCATTGTATTAATAGTTTTATAAGGATGCTAGATATGCCTGATATGCTGTATAAAGTGCCAATGCTTGTGGTGCTGTTAATTTTCCTCCTGCATACCACATTGTTATTTGCTGACCTGCCAACCCATTGGTGAAAGAGCCAATATTGTTAAGTCCCCCGATAAAGAATGCTAAAGGGCATAAGGAATTACTATTACTTGTCGTTGTCCCTACAGAGACACCATTAGCAAACTGTTCTATAGTTGTATTATTATTCCTTTGATTATGAAACATTCCAGTGGTAATTCCGAAGGCGTTTAAAGGCGTTATGTTAACACCGTTCATAGCTTGGTCAGCAGGAGCACCAGCATTATCTAATTTTAGATAAGCCCTATTACCGAGTACTGACAGCGTCCCTGTTATGTATGGCGAGCCAGTTGATGATGATAGACAGATACCGACAGAAGCATCATTTAAAACATAATTAACACCATCTATACTTGGTCTAAAATTAGAGTTGAGATATCTTGTAGCAGAAGAAGCATATCCATTATCTGCGGTGAATACCATTGCATTGACATTAGTAGCATTAAGGGAGGGATTTTTCCAATTAATCAGAGATGCTTGGGCGTTGGCTGCTATAAGCACGTATAAGGCATCTAATATATCCCATACATTCCCTGCCTTTAAAGCTAATATGAAGTTGTTTATTGCTATTTTTCTCGCCTCTGTTGGTGGAGTTGTCATGGCTGCGAATAAAGCCAAAGCATCAGCATCATAGCTAAAACCATGTTTAACAACTTTATTGTTCACTGTAAGCCATTTACTGCCCACCATGATAGCTGTGGTTGTTATACTCGGAGTTGAAACGGTATATGTTATTGTTAGTTTTGGTCTTAAAGATGCTGTAGCATAATCACTACTTGCGAAGTCATGCCCTGCCTCTGCAGTTGTCATGTGCAAACCATAATTGTTCCAACTTCCACTATACCAATTCTGAACAGCAGTAGTTATATTAAAAGACTTCCAACCTGTACCCGAAGTGGCATAATTACCTATATTCCCACTAATTATAGGTTGGTTGTTCCAAGTAACAGTATTTTCCAGCCAACTTTGAGTTATTCTCGTTAATACCTGCGTACCTCCACCATAGTTAACTACTACATATAATTCCATGATAGCACTTGTTATTGTTGCACCTACAGGGATAGAAGATAAATCCCATTGTATAAGTCCATCAAATTGACCAAAATCCTCATCAAATCCTGAACCTATTCTTATATCAGTTCCATAATTAGTACTACCTTCAATATCATTTATATACGCATCTTTTCCTGCAGTTGCATCTGGCTGTAAGATAAGAACCGTTTGAGCGAAGCAATTTACTGTCAGGAATAATATTAATATGGATAATATATTTTTCATTTTATAATCTATTAGCCCCAAATCCCCCATGTGTTATCGTTACTGTAGAACCAGCACCAGTTCCCTTTACTTTAATCTTTAATACTTCTCCTCCATCCAGCCACACTCTAGCACCCCATGAAGTATTGCTAATGCCTAACAGAGTAGGGGTACACTCTGCTTCAAATGTTTCATTTTTAACATCATCAATGAATAATGAAAAGTATACTGATTGTAGTGTTATTGCTGAATAGCTGAATGATGCGAAAAAATTAATAAAATAATACCCACTACCAGTAGCATCCAATGTAAGTGTTGAATCGGTTGCTGTAAAGTTTTCTAACAATGTATCCCTCCAGAGAGCAGTAGTGTAATAAGCACCTGCATCTGTTGTTGTAATCGTGCTATCACCATTAGTAAGTAATTGAGCTAAATAATACGGTGATATAGTCTTTCCGCTTAATACATTCGCAAAGATAGTATCTGCTGGCGTTCCACTTGAAGCTAAATTGCCAGTAAATGCCGTTGCATCAATGCTCCCATCAATGGTATCTGTGCCTATTGTTACAACTTGGGTCTTAATGGTATCAAATTGGGGACTTGCCGTAGTTCTTAGGTCTTGGTCAATATATGTATGGTCTGTACCATTAGAACTCCTATGAACGGTGTTTAGCCCTACCCTTGTGCTTATTCCTGTCGTATCTGTGATGTTTAACTTTAAATTTATCCTATTACTCAAACTGATTGTGTCAGCACTATTCAATTTAAGGTTTATTCTATTAGATAATGATGCCGTGTCAGATTTATTGAGCTTTAAATTAATACGATTTGACAACGATGTAGTATCTGAACCGATAAGAAATCCCTGTGCATTTACCCATACCTTGACTGCCGTTGAATCAAAATATTTTAATAACGTATCTATCAATGCCGTTTCTGTTATCACAAAAGAAGTATCGGAAAGTAACATATATGCCGCCGCTTCAATGCCTCCTAAGGAATCAGCGTTGTCCACGCTCATAGCTCCTGCCGTTGTCCCGATAGTCCCATCAGGATACAGTATAGCTTTTTGAACATTAACGGTATCATGAAAGATGGCTTCACCTGCGACACCCAGCGTATCATTCACTTTCACATTGCCCTGAAAGTAGGGCTTTGTATAATTCTCTGTTACATTGGTCTGCGAAAAGACAAACAAAGGCAAAGAAAGGAATATAAAGATTAATTTTTTCATTACACTTGATATATAAAGATTATTGTAGCATCAGTAATTGACCCTCCTGCTAGATTGACATTAAAATTGTTTATATTAATATCGTTTCCAGTAGTAGCTACATACGTGCCTCCATCTTTTACTGAATAAGCAATAGGATTAACACCTAAAGTATGTGTCACGGTGTTATCACCCGCATTTAGCGTCTGCGTAATAGTCTTGTTAGATAGGTTGCCACCGCCCGAAGCATAGGGGTTGCCATCTATGTCTACTAAGATAACTTTTTGTACAGAAGCTCCATCATTGAGCTCTTGTATGCTTTTAAATGGTTGTGGCATGTCTTTTTATTTTTTTATTGTTATATGGTTGTTTTTCTGCTTTGTTTTCATAGAGTATCTTTTCCGCTTTTAAGTTTTGGTTTTCCTCTTGAAGACTTTTAATGATGTCGCCCTGTCCCGATATTGTTAGCATAGCTCTCTCTAGCTCATCTTCCGCAAAGAGCTTCTCGTCTTTTGGAGCGTCCAAAATAACAACGAGTCCCTTTTGTACAAACGATTTAGCCGTGCTTGCATCCAACTCTAATATTTTGCCAATCGGCTGAAAGGGTTTACCCCTAAATCTGTCATTGATAACTTTACATTTCATCATTCCTAAATTATTAGTTAATATTATTTTATCATCTTTTTTGCCACTTCCATTGCCTGACTCTCTCTGTGTTCCTGTCAGCACTAAATCTATCCATACTATATTTAGCTTCTTGTACAATTCGCTTATCACCCTATAGTCGCCACGCCTCCACTCTGTCCATGTTACGTCTTTTAGGTGTTTTGAATTAAACATAAAACCAATTCCTGAAATATCTTTAACCACTGGCTCACATCCAAAATGTTCATCGCTTGGAACTATAATGCTTCCGATTTTCACCCTCCATAATATCAAGTCGTCTTCTCCTGTGATGCTATTAGTAATAGTATCAAGAGCATTGTTATTTATGAAAATATCATCATCATCAAGGTATATCACCCACCCCTCCTTCACCTCTTTTGCCATCTCATTCAAATAAAGATTGTAAGGGAAGTGAGCACCGTAATTTTGTGTGTTTTTATGTAGGGTTTTATCGACTTCTATCCTATCATAATATGTAGAATAGGCATTGTATTTATAAGTGTATGTATCAACCGCCCCTTTCTCTATGCCTAATATTGACTGCACGTTCTTATATTTTTGGAAATATATACTGTTCATTAATCCGTCTATGTAGTTGGCTCTGTTGCTTGCCCTTGTCAGTATGTTTACTTTTGGCTTCTCATCTACATATACCTGCTTGATGGTCTGTAGTAAGCCCTCGTAGTTGTCGCTGTAGTATATGTCGCTGCCTCCTATCTTTGGATACCATCGCCAAAACGACCCCACTTGAAGCTCTTTACATTGCTTGCTATATATGATATTTTTGCCTCCAAAATAAGAAGCCAGGATACTATGTCCTCCATTCATGGTGATGAAATGTTCGCAATTGGCAAATATTTTCAACTGTATAGTATTGAAACTTTCATCTTTAAAGTCGTGGATATTGATGACCTCTGGATATTGTTTTAATAGTTCAAAGTCTCCTATATTTACAGGCTCTATATTGTCGTAGTATTCCTCCCTTCCTTTTATATTGATATAAACTATCGTATATTTGTCTTTTAAGAGGTCAAACATATCCCTTAGACATCGTATATTGAAATAGTTTATCGGCGGCTTGCCCCATTCTTCATTAATTCTGTTGCATATCACTACAGTTGGCTTGTCCCATTTGTATTTAGTATTCTTGTAATGATATTTGTAAGGTGGCACTTTAAACTTACTAAAGTCAAAGTATGGGTTGTGGATGGCTACATTGGGCACTCCTGAATGTAATGCCGCCTCCATATTATCCCATGACCGCCCTGTGTCCTCCTCTGTGTGGTCAGGGGAGAAGTAATATAAAGGCGAAGTGTCGAAGCTACTTATAGTGCCATCTAGCTCACCCTGCATGTGTAGGTAGTACGCATAAGGCAAAGCACTCAACAGCTCGTACCCGAACTCTATATGATTTGCGTGTACTATTTTGGACATAATATTAAAAATAATTGGTCGTGTGGTTGTTTTGTTTCGCCTCCAAAACTTTTTATAATAGTGAATCCTTTTAATGCGTCTAATATTTCTGCGATAGAATATACTGTCCTCGCCTCGTCTAACGTTGGAGCATTAGGTGGCGATGTAAACCATGTACATAACAGCTTGCCGTCTTTTTTTAACACCCTCTTAATCTCTTGTATATAAACCTCGCAGGCTAACATAGGTTGGATGTGTGTAAATACACTCGTCAATGTTATGGTGTTAAAATAACTATCCTCAAAAGGAAGTATCATGGCTTCAGGCGGTATCGTTCCCATAGGGTTGTATCGCTTGTTGTATACGTCGAGATAATGAAAGGCAAATGTAGGATATTCCATAAAAGCCTCGTTGCAATATTCAACACACCCTTTTATTATTTCTAATCCGTGATATTCAATATCCTTATCTACCTGCCCCATAGCAAGCCTTCCGTTCCCGCTTCCTATGTCTAGCACCCTGTATCCGTCCTTTATTATATCTAATCCGTTAATTAAATCTTTCAATACTAGATAGTTCTTGTAGAACTTCTCTAAGGATCCTCCGCTTACCGGCCCCGCTTTAATGTTTTGTATTTTATTTTTCCAATCCATAGTTTAAAAAAAAAGGGAGAGCGTTATTTACCCTCCCCTCCCAATTATTAAAAACTACAATTAAGAACCTGAATCGATAGCCGCTTTGTCAGTAGAGATAGTTCCTTTTAAGAAAGCAAAAGTTTTGTAGATAGGTAACAAACCTTCAATTTCAAAGTTGAACGTAACAAGATTTTTGATGAAGTTAGTATCATGTTGTTCTGATACACTCATTGTCAAACCTTGTGTCTCATACCATTCTAAGGAAGTAGCTGAATAATCACCTACTAAATAAGCGTCAGCAGAAACATGGAAAGTATCAAACACAGGAACACCGTCAATATATAATTGACCCGCTCTCCTTTCTACCATAACAGCACTTTCTACATATTCTCCTGTTGAGCTTTTAGTAACTTTCACACCGTAAACGTCTTTAGGGTTCATAAAGATTGCTGTACCCCTAAGGTTCGTGATTTCAGAAAGTCTACACAAAGCAGCAGAGATAACGTCCGCAGTGTTTGCAGAATCAACAGTAGAAGCTAATGTCCCAGCTGTGAAAGTTGTTGCGTTGTTAAACAATCCATCTACGGTGTTTGAAGTACCATCACCGTTTATAATAGAGTTATTCAATGTTTCAATCAACTGCTCATTGAACCTGTTAGTCAAGTGATTTATAAGGAAACTAGTATTTCTCAACGCCTTCTTACTTACGTCGATATGTGTTCCCATACGTACTGAAGTAGTCTTCACCTGTTGTAGATTGAGAGTACTTTCAGCTGATGCAGCATTTTCTGCTAAAAATCCAGCTGCATTACTGTATCCTGTTTCTTTGATGTGGTCAAGAACATCAACATCTGAAGTACCCCCTGAAAGGATTGCTCTAATGTCAAATTTCTTTGGACCCAAGAAAGCAACCTCCGGCCCCTTTCTTTCTGGCGTAACTACGTCATTGGTAAAACCTCCCATTGTTACATCTTTCAGTTGTATCCCCTTAGACTGTCCTCTTTGTCCTCTATCATTGAACTCTTTAAACTCGTCACTTTGTAATGCTTTTGCTATAGCATCTTTTAAAGTAACAGTTTTTTTAGAAACACCAGTTTCTTTCAACTTAGTGATAGAAAGTCCTGCTTCGTCAATCTGTTTTTGGATGTCCAATTTTAAGTCCTCTATGGATTTTGTTAACCCTTCTGTTTTGCTTGATTCTTTTAACGCATCAAGTTGGTCTGTAAGCTTCTTCATTTCGTCATCAAAGTATTCTTTTTTAATCAAACCCCTTGATTCTTTTTCAGAAAATTCTTTCATCTTTGCTTCGATTTTTCCAAATAACGCTTTTTCTTTTTCTGTTGGCACGTCAGCACCAGCACCCCCTTCACCTTCTACTATATACATAGCAAATGTGAAGGGCATAAATACAGAGATTAAAAATCTCATAAATAAATTCTTTGTTTTCATTGTTTTTAAATTAGTTAAATAAATTAGTAATGATTTCTATTCTCGGCTCGTCAATCTTTGGAGTGATTTTTGTCGGCTCCTCTTTGATAAGTGAATTATATAGCGTTTGGATTTGCTTCAGATCTACCTGAAACTGCTCCATAGTCTCGTCTGAATATGTGCCATTAGATAATGCCTTTACAAGTTTGTCCATCCTGGCATTAAGCATATCTATCTGCTCCATTTTGTTTCCCTTTGCACTTACAATGTGCGTGAGGTGGTTTGCTCCCCATGTGACGCTCGAATATTCCCATAGCTTCACCTCTGATATTTTCCAATATAGGATTTGGTCGCCCTCTATTACTTTTTCCGTCTTGATGGTGTTGAATCCTATGCTCAATTCTGTGATGATGCCGTCAATGTGCTGTTGTAATTTATCTTGGCTTGGCTGGTCTGTTCCGAACTTACTTACAAAGAACAATCCCTTTTCGTCTTCTTGTAGCGTGGTTGGGATTGCTATCGGTGTCCATGAATCATGTTGCCATAGGTGTTTTATTCGTGGTATCTTAGCATCAACTCCCCTCTCTTTAAGTGTCTTCTTAAAAGCACCCTTCATTACCATATCCCTGTCGCTATCAATCACATTAAATATAGATGCGTATCCAGCTACTGTCCCCTTCTCGGTGTCAATATCCTTTATTTCTGTTTGTGCTTTTATCTGATAAAAGGTCTTCATTATGTGTGATTGTGTTTTATGAAATACTTTTTACAAAAATAATGCACTTAGTGTTAATAAAAAGGTACAATATATTACAAGGTATTTGTTGAAGGTGTCGTTTTTTTTTACTTTTGCAAAAATTCTTATATGTATAAAGACGTTTCCATATCTCAACTACCCCATCAGTGGGTTTTAGATAACCTTACCGATTACCAAAAGAAGACGTTGGAGATTAAATACTTCGTAAAAAGAGAAGTAAAGACAAGGGAAGGCAAAAGAGTTGATGTCATCTGGGACTTAGGCAAGGAGATGGGGCTGTCATCAGAAGCCATCAGTAAGATATTCTATAAGGCTACCGACGTTGACTTACCTGCATCCTCTAATAAAACTAATGATGAAGGTATGTAAATCTTGTCCATCGCTGGGTCTGGCATGACATCCATCCCTTGTATCGTTCTCCTTTGGTTGGGCGACATCCACCATGTCTTTTCTAGCGTTGCAGCCATCTCTTTAAAATTATCTTGCAATACCGATACGTTCTTCCAGTTCAAGTCCAGCCAATATGTCTTACCTTCTGCTAAAGAATAGGGCTTTACTAGCCAGCTATTAAGCTCGTCCCTCAAGTCATTCATAATAGGCATAACCACCTCTGTGATTAATGACTTCTTTGCTTCCTCTTGATTGTTGTATGTCTTATTTTCAGGGTCGTTGAATAGCTGCGACTGTACACCGTAGATATTACATAGCGTACGTAAATCTAATTTCTTGCTCTCGATGATAGCTAAGTCAACAGGCGACATCCCCATATTGTACCATCTGACATTGGCAGCGGTAAATAAAACCTTGTTAATATTTTCAGTGCCTCCGAACTTCTCTCTATATTTTTCTTCTACTGCTTTAACTTCATCACCACTCATAGCCATACTCTCGTCTCGGGCATCACCCGAGATGATACCCATAGCTCCGTTGTTAATAAAGGATTTAACCCTTGCCGTGTCGGCACTATTGGATGCTGCGATGTTTTTAAACGCTGCTTTTAGCGGAGATATCCCCCATAAATAAGCCCCATTGGCATATTCAGGATTGAAATACCTTGAATGTAGTACGTTTTCCGCTGGGATGTCGTGTCGCCTATTGTATGTTATATTAAGCCTATAGCCCTTAATTGGCTCTCTCCAATCCCCCGCCACTATGTCCGTAAGCTGCGGAGGCATCAACCATAGTTCTTGAAACAACCCTTTGTTCTTGCCGAAGTCAGGAGCCACCCCATTGATTAAAGCGTTGCCAGTTGTTAGCTTAAATCCTACATAGTTACATAGGAACTCCGTATATCCCTGTATATTGTTGGGGTGTTCTAATAGGTCTAATATCCTGTGCTCTGGTATTTCTTTCAATGCCTTTGTGCGGTATATCTCCGACTTTATAGTAGCGGCATTGTTGATCTGTTTGTAGTGTCGGAGCTCTTTCTTATTGACCACTTCGTTGAGCGTCCACTCTATAGAAGAACAAGTCTTGCAAATTTTATCAATGATAGAATACACATCAGCGTTGCCCATGTATCCCTCTTTAATAAAGTTGTCGAAGCTTGCTTCTTTGTAGATGGGGTTGCCCATCCCTATAAACCTGAAAATCTCTTTGCTTATAACAGAGCCGATAGCCCTTGATATTTGTTTGCGGAAAAACCCTCTAAACATAATAAAACATTTTTACAAAAATAATGTTTATTATGTAACTTATTATGTAATTTATTTTATATGGGTAGTTCACAATATTAATTACATAATTAAAAGGATTGCTTAAACATCCTCATTGCTTCTTCTTTTTCGCTTTGCGTTGGAGGGGTAACAACGTATGAGGTGTATGCTGGGAAGTATTGAGCCCTCCATATCTTAAATGATTCTAATGCTTTTGCTGTCATGTTTTAGTTTTGTTTTCGTAGTTGAGCAAGTAGCCCTATCTCCTGATTATCAATGTTAATTATTTTGTATATGATTTCATTATTTATGCAAATAAATAACATTAATTTCAATATACAAACAAAAAAATGATTTATTATTATGCAACAGCAAAAGCAACCCTTATATTCTTTTCAATGATGCCAGTCAGAGCGTCAGGGGCGTCATCGTGCTTGTTCTTGCCTACCCTCTGATAACTTGTAACATCTTCGTAGAACTTCTGCCATCTGTCCATCCAATTGTCGGGGAAGAGTATATACTGCTGAACATTGGAACTGTTGCTATTGATACGCTGTTGCTTATTTTTGGACTGATGAAACCACTTTACCGAACAATGATATTGATTTTCGTCCACTATTCGCTGTACATTACGTGCAAAGGCACGACCTCCTGCATTACTTTCTATGTCCACCGTCTTTGCATCGTTTCTAATAAGCAGTTTTGCAACCTCTATTTCTGTTATCTCGTTTGCGTCAGTAGTATAATATACATCCAGTATGTACCGCTCTTGCCTATATTTGCCATATACGATAGCACAAAGGAAGTCCTCCCCTTCGTCAGCCGTATCTATGTATACCTTGACCTCCAATAGGCTGTTGCCGTTGTCATCTCTCGGGATGTCTTTATACGTCTTTAGGTTTTGATACAACGCCCCAGCTATGTCAATGACCTCCTGCTGGTAGTTGGCAAGGAATATCATCTTGGTATTGTTGTCCCTAAAGGATGAAATCTTTCGCTCCTCGTAGGTCTTCCTGTTGAGGAAGTCCTCACATAGCATACTGTCGGTGTCTTTGTTGTATGCTGGTCTTTTCAGCACATACCAGCTGCCATCATTATTAGCTAATATACGCCCCGCTATGTCGTTCTTGTTCCATCGTGTGTGATTTACTATCTCTAGCGGCTCGCCTCCTTTTGCCGACACCCTACTCTTAAACGTCCCCTCGTACCATAGCCATATCTTTGATAGGTGGGTCTCATTTAATGCCTCCTCTGCTCCCTTCACTGGGTCATCAACTATCAATATTGTTGCACCTTTTCCTGTTATACCTCCTCCTACCCCTGCTGATAGGAAGTTGAAGTGTTCACCCTCCAAAGCCCATTTCTGTACCCCTTTATCGCCTTCTTTCTGCTTTGCCGTGAAGATGTCCGAATATACCACCTCGTCCATGTTCTTCTTTTCCATCATGCCATCCCGTACATATCTGCTGAACTCTGTCGCTGCCCAATCGGAATAGCTACATTGTATAATACGTTCCTGTTGGTTTAGACCAAATACCCACTGACAAAAGTTCGTTAACGTGATAGTCTTTAAATGTTGAGGGGGATAGTTGATGATTAACTTCTTGTATACTTTTCCGTCTTCTTGAGGCAATCCAAAATATAGGCGTTCTAGCGTATCGCATAACTCAACAGCATGTTCTTTTCCAGTATATAATTGTGGATGCTTAAGCTCGCAAAAGTCATATAGATGCCTCCTAGCTAGCTCAATCTTTAGTGCCTTCCAGTCGCTTAGCAAGTACCGCAACGTTTCGGAGCTCATCGTCTGATAATTTAGTTAAATCTACTTTAGTGTTTACGGTGGCTTCTACCTTTGTCTCGTTGTAATTCATTGATAGTGATTTTCTTTCTTCATGCTCGCAAATAATCTTAAATAATGCTAATTGTAACGTGGGGTTGTCTGATTTATACCACTTTGATAAAAGAGAATGTTTTGTCCTGTTTTTGTTATCATCCAACGCCTTTATTAGGGTGTCCGATTTATTAAGCCCTATCTCATAAAATTGGCTTCTTGATATACCACTATAAAAAGAGAATATCATCTCTACTGTAAAGATATTGTTTTTTTTAATACATTCTAATATCTCTATTTCGTATTTTTTAAATTCTTTCATTATGTTTTATACTTGTCATGCCTCCTTCCAGATACTTACATATTTCTGCTACTATTTCAGGGCAATATTTCATTTTAAACGGAATAACAAACATCTTATCGTGAAAATCACAAAACGGAATAACAAACATCTTATCGTCAAAATCACAAAACGGAGGGCTAACCATATTGCCAGTATTGCGTCTAATAGTGTTCTCATAATTCATCAAAAAGGGAGGTCGTCTTCATACCCTTGAATAGGTATTGCTGTTTGTGTAGCCGAATGTT
>Ga0209518_1000871_pt1 | contig 36992 bp, 40 predicted proteins | sample RifGroB1_FD_183993 | JGI IMG/M metagenome (GOLD analysis project Ga0209518, IMG submission 183993) | Groundwater microbial communities from Rifle, Colorado, USA - Groundwater B1 (SPAdes) (version 2) | ecosystem: Environmental > Aquatic > Deep subsurface > Groundwater | place: Rifle, Colorado...
GAACGAGTGGCGCCCGCCGTTGTATCAATCGCTTCGGCTCCACACAAAGTACCTGAAGATCAATATGTTGTGAGCGGAGAAAAACACAATGAGAGTGTGGTTGAGGCCTCAGGCGGTTCTGGTTTTATTGTTTCAGAAGACGGAATTATTCTCACCAACCAGCATGTTATTTCAGATGAGGAACAATTCTTTGTTACGCTTACTGATGAACGTAAGTTCGCGGCCAGCATCCTGGCTAAAGACCCCCCGGGCGACCTTGCCATAATAAAAATAGAAGCTAAAAATTTACCCATAGCGCCTTTGGGTACTGCAAAACATCTTAAACTTGGAGAAACGGTTATTGCTATTGGAAATGCTTACGGACAATTTACTAACACTGCTTCAGCCGGTATTGTATCGGGTCTTTCTAGGTCACTAATGGCTCAAATTGATGAACAACATACAGAAGAATTATTTGGGCTCGTACAAACGGATGCTGCTATAAACCCCGGAAATTCAGGAGGACCGCTTATTGATCTGAAGGGCGAAGTTGTGGGTATAAATGTAGCCATGATAGTAGGAGCACAAAGTCTTTCCTTTGCCGTTCCGATTGATATTGCGATACGTGATCTTGAAGAACTCAAAAAATTCGGCTATATACGCAAACCATATATCGGAATAAAATATCTTCCTATAACAGATAATATTCAGCAAGAACTTGGACTTGAAACAAATTCCGGAGCATTAATATCAAGCCAAGGGCATAAAGAAAGAGCTGTTGAGCCGGGCAGTCCCGCAGAAAAAGCCGGTCTGCAAAAAGGAGATATTATAATCGCGGTAAATGGCAAGGACGTTAACCAGCATGAACCATTCGGAGCGTATTTAACCAAAGCCGAGGTTGGAACCGTTTTAGTTTTAACAATATTACGCAATAAACACAAAAAAGACATTACGGTAAAATTAGAAGAGTGGAGATCAAAATGACAACGCGTTCTTATACCGGAAAGGGAGACGCCGGAGAAACAAGCACGTGGGGCGGCAACAGGATTTCCAAAGACGACCCCCGCATTACTGCCGTTGGCGAAGTAGATGAAGCAAATACGACGATTGGCGTTGCGGCTTCTTTTACCGAAGAAAAAAATATCCTGGAAATATGCGATTATCTGCAAAATATATTATTTACTGTTGGCGCTGAAATTTCCGCCTATTCTGCTAATAAAAAACCTCTTCACCGAATAGAAGAAAAGCATATTAAAAAATAGAACTATTCATTGCAGAACTCGATAGTGAATTACCTCAACCGCATGCGTTTATACTACCCAACGGCTATTCGGCAGTGGCAAATCTTCATTTAACAAGAAGCGCGTGATCAGAAGAGCTGAACGCGCAGTTATAAACGCTAAAATTAGTGCTAATCCCCCTGCTTATAAAATTACTTAACCGTTGCTCCTCTTTATTGTTCTCTGTGTCTAGATGGCTTAACCAAAAAGAAGGCGGAAAAGAAAAAACCCTTCTTACTAAATAATCCAAAAACAAAAACTCCGTCCTGAAAGAACGGAATTTTTTCTTACTCAAAAAAATAAATTTAATTTCCAGCTAACGCGGCCTCAATTGCTTGCTTAAATTGATCGTATGGTTGAGCGCCTGATATCAATCTGCCATTTACAAATGTGGCTGGCGTGCCGTTAACACCCACTGCTTGTCCAGCTTTTACGTCGGCTTCAACTTCAGAAGCATGAGTGTCTGCATCTATGCAAGAATTAAATTGACTGGTATTTAACCCAAGAGTTACAGCAAACTTCTTAAGATTGTCTTTTGAGAAAGCTCCTTGATTTTCTCCGTTTTGATTATTGAATAAATAATCATGATATTGCCAAAATTTTCCTTGATCATTTGCGCATCGCGCGGCATTTGCGGCCCATTTGGATTCGTCACCCAAAAAAGCAAAGTCGCGATAAGCAAACTTAACTTTTCCGGTATTTACATAATCCTTAATAATTTGGTCTTCAACTTCTGAATAAAACTTTCCGCAGAAAGGACATTGAAAATCTGCCCATTCAACTACTTCTACGGGCGCGTTAGCATTCCCTAAGAACGGCAGATCTCCAACAGTCACATCAGCCACCACAGGAGCTTCTTCACCTACTTGACCCGGATCAACTTGACCAACAGACGGACTTGGATTACCTGGATTATTTACATCATAACCACGTAATCTGAAATTAAGCGGGCTATCGGTATATAAAATAGCACCCGCTATTATCGCGGCACCTATTATGACAGATGCGGGAGTAGAAATACTAAGGCGTATCTCAGGCATCTTGAACTTGATTTCTTCTTTTATTTCCATATGTTTTTTTTATTTTAATTATAATTTGAATTGACTCACTAGATTTTATCAATAGAGATATAATGTGTCAAATATGTATGCTTGTGCACAGATATTTCAAAAATTACCGTTCTTATTCGCAACTAAACGGTAATACAGCGTTTTAACTGTTTCTGTAGAAACAAAATACATAAATACCAATATTGCCACTATTATCATATGCTCTGGCTCAGGCGCTTTAAAAGAAAAGGTTTTTTGTCCAAAATCTGTAAATGGTAGCCATACTGCGAGCGAAGCAACTACAGCAGTAATAATAATTATAGAGCGTGCGGGCCAAGATTTTACTTTTAGGACAAAAGATGAAGTGCGTATAGAAAACAATAATACGAGCTCTGTCAACACGCTGCCCATAAACCACATTGTCTGCAATACGGATTCGCCTTGATTCACAAAAAATCCGAAAAACGCAAAATCAAATCCCGTGCTTACCAAACCCAAGATAATAGCCACCAAGGCAATTTCTTTTATATTATAACCTCTTGGTTTTTTTAAATCATTTTCATCAACAGAATCCATGGCAATGCTTACCATAGGAAGATCGGTCAAAAGATTTAAAAGTAAAATTTGCATGGGTAGCATAGGCAAATAACTTACAAGAAGAGAGGCGAAAGCTAACGCGTAAAAATTTCCAAAATTAGATGTTAGCGTGGCTTTAATATATTTAATCGTATTTGCAAATATTTTTCGGCCTTCACGTATGCCATCTACTATTACCTCTAGACTCTTGTTCAGCAATATAATATCTGAAGCCTCTCGAGCAATATCTGAAGCGCCATCTACAGCCAAAGCAACGTGTGCAAGTTTTAACGCCGGCGCATCATTGAATCCTTCACCCAAAAAACCGACAATATATTTTCTTTTCAACAACCCGATAATATGCTGTTTATCCAAAGGCATTGTTCTGGCAAAAACATCATAATCTTCTACGGCTTTTACCTGTTCTTCTTCGGACAAACGCATCAATTCTTCTCCGGTTAAAACAAATTGAGGGTTTTCTATTAGTCCGGCTCCGTATCCTACCCACCCGGCAACCTCTTTGCTGTCACCCGTTATAATTTTAACTCTCACGCCGAGTTTTTCCGCATCCAAAAGCGCCTGCCGGGCGGTATCTTTAAGGGGGTCAAAAAAAGATACCAAGCCTATAATATCGGCTTGCTGTTCATAAGAAACAAGATTTTTAGGATCATAACCGTCAGCAAATATCTTTTTTGCTACAGCCAAAACTCTTCTGCCTTTTTCGCCCTGTTCTTTTACCCACAGCAACATCTTTTCTCTATGCGGATCTTTTGAACCATCCAGAATTTTTTCTGGCGCACCTCTTATTATAAGAACGTGAAACGATCCATCTTGTATCAAAACGCTTTCGCGCTTACGCACAGGATCAAACGGTACGTCATTTATCTTAATTTTAGTATTAAATTTTGCCTCAAAATCGTCTGAATTCTTCTCTTCCAAAGCTCTATCAAATATGTTTTTCGACTCGCTTCCGGATTTATCTCTATATGTAGCTGAGCCGACCAAACTCCAAAAAATAACTTCTTCGTATTCCCCATATACTTCCGCAACCTCCATTTTATTTTCAGTTATGGTTCCTGTTTTATCTGTACATAAAATCTCAATACTACCCAAATCCTCAATAGCCGAAAGCCTGCGCGGAACAACATTATTGCGCGCAAGTCGCAATGCGCCCTGCGACATAGTAAGCGTGGTCACCAAAGGAAGAGCTTCGGGAATAATGCCTATAGTCAAAGCAATTGCAAAAACCAGTAACGTGCTGATATTTACTTCTCCATTATGAATAAAAATATTAGCCAGCAACATCAACCCTATAGTAATAAGCGTTAGCTTTAAAATAAAAGAACTAAACCGGTTAATGCCTACTTCAAAACCGCTTTGATCGTGTACTTCTTCAATCTGTGTGACAATTTGCCCCACGGCGGTATTTTTACCGGTTGCAAAAACAAGCAACTCTCCGTCCCCGCTCTCCATGGTTGTACGAAAAAAACCAATATTTTTTGCCTTAAAAAAATCTGCAGGCTCAACATCCAACGGATGACTTATCTTTTCAACAGGAACCGTTTCTCCGGTCAATGACGATTCGTCTACGGTAATATTTTCGGAATTTAAAAAATATCCATCCGCGGGTATCATGTCGCCGGCACGCAAACACACGATATCTCCTTCGACTATTTCTTCAGCATTAATTATTATTATCTGTCCATTTCGCTTAACGCGCGTTTTCCATTGTATAAATTTTTGAAGAAGTTTTATTGAAGTTTCGGCCTTATATTCCTGAAAAAAACCTATGCAGGCGTTTATGATAAGAAAAAGTGTTATAAAAAGCGCATCGGTACGCTCCCCAAGAAAAAAAGAAATGCCTGCGGCCACAAGCAATAAATACACAAAAACCGAATGGAATTGACGCAAAAGTATGACTAACCACGAAATCTTTTGGAATTTTATAGCGTCATTTTTTTGTAACTTAAATCTGCGCTCGGCTTCTTCTTTCAATAAACCGTCCGGCTGAGATTTGACCAAACCAAAAAGTTCTTCAGATTTTTTTACTGACGCTTCCTTAAAATCCACAAAACCAGCGTTTAGCGTAAAGCGTTAAGCGTTTAGTCTCGTTACATACCCTAAACGCTACACGCTAACCGCTATACGCTATTAGTATGTTGATGATTCTGCTCTTCCGGCGAATCTTGTCCGCATTCTGTACAGTGAATCCTTTTTTCAAAAGGCTGTCCGTATTTGGGACAGTCAGGATCTCCGCAAACGGTTTTGCCGGCATTGTATTCTTCTTCTGTTACAGAGCCGCCGCAACCACCCGTACAAATATATTTAATTTCTGATGTATTTTCCATACCAAGTAGTAGAAATTCGACTATTGGTTTACGAATTTCTGATTAATTATTATGTAAAATTGATCTATTACTACCAAATAGTGCTGTTCCTTGTTGTTCGCTTTGCGAACGGTCGAATTTTCACTACCTAGCATATATTCCAAATAATACCATAACAAAAACCCCGACGTAACATCGGGGTCATTTTTTATTACCGGCCAAACGCTGAGCTCTGCGTTCATCTGCCTCAAGATACCTTTTATGTTCGGCTTGGGTTACGGGAGTAAGGGGCGGTACAGAAACCGGTCTGCCGCTTTCGTCTACGGCAACAAAAGTAAAATATGCCGAAACGATATGGCGCAATTTTCTTGTTTTTGGTGCGTGTGCGCTAACTTTAATACCTATTTCAACCGAACTATTCCATGCACGATTTACGGCACCTTCAAAAATTAAAAAATCATCTCTATATGCCGGAGCAATGAATTTCAACTGGTCCACCAGAAGCGTAGCGCAAACCTTTTCGGTATGCTTTTCGGCTATAGTTGCGGCTATCTCATCAAGCAAATACATCATACGGCCGCCATATAACGTGCCTTTTATATTAAGATCACTGCGCATTACTTGATAAGTTTTACGCAAGGCGCTCGCGCTAGGCGGTTTTCCGGGCGTTTTACTGTACACAAAAACTCCTTTGCTTAGCATTTCTCCTGATAAGGAATGAAACGTTTTATTTAGCTCCCTGTTTTAAAGGTACCTGGCGTCTTTTACGTTTGTTTTTTGTCTACCACAAAAAAATCAAAAACAAAATAGGAAAGATAAGATTAAGCCGCTATCGGTATATAGAATCTGAAACTTGAACCTTGATCCGGTTTAGAATAAACAGCTACGTGCCCCCCGTGTAATTCGATAATACTTCGGACGAGGTATAAACCCAGACCCGCGCCGTCAGCAACTTTATGAACAGCATTTTGCGCACGGAAAAATTTTGTAAATATTTTAGGCAGATCTTCAGGAATGATACCGATACCCTTATCAGCTATCTCAACCCATACATAATTTTTGTCTTCTTTGTTCTCTATTCCCATTTTAACAGTCACCTGACCGCTCTCGGCCGGACCGTAATTTATAGCGTTACGGATCAAAATTTCAAGAACACGACGTATCATCTGATGATCCGCTAAAACTTCTTTTAACGGGTCTCCGGATTTATCAAAAACGATACTAGCCTTATGACTTTCTGCCTCGTCTTTCATATCCTCTATCTGATCTGCTATCAATTCCCATAATTGAGCCGGTTTTCTCTGCAATTGTAAATTTCCGCCTTCCAACTGCAAAACATCAAAAATATCGTTCAAAATATTTATAAGAAATCTTGACTTAAAACTTATATTTTCCAAAAACCCCTTGCCTCTGTCGGGGATTGTTTTGCCGAATTCATCTTTTAACATTTCCGATGTCCAGCGTATTGTTGAAAGCGGCGTTCTAAACTGATGAGAAACAACTTCAATGAACTGACTCTTGGCATAATCTAATGCTTTTAATTTTTCCTGCGAAGTTTCTAATTGCTTCAGCGTATCCTGGAGCACATCTTTTTCGTGCTCCAATTCAACTAAAGTCTCTTCTACTTTTCTGGTCTGCATGCGTGAACGTTCGGTAAGCTGAGTTTTGCTTAACATACCCACGCGCTCATCGCGTAAAATATTTTGATCTGCAAATATGGACAAAACAACCGGAAAATCATCAAGAAAAATATATTCTCTCTTAAGCGTTTTGTACACATCTTCAATAAGCAATTGTGTGCGGGCGTCTTGGACTCGTTCACGCGATAAATTCATAAGAAATGAAATTAATCTTGAAAACCTGTCTTGGATATGAACTATTTTTTCGCCTTGCGGGACATCTTTTAGTAAAAGATTAATATCTTCCCAAGAAATATATCCTTTACTTATATATAGATTAACCAAATCCTGATCGGCAAACCTTTCGCGCAAAATAGCAGCAAAAGCTTCTTTGCCCATGGATTGTCCGACTCGAAACGCAAAGGAATTAACAAACAGACGGAACAAAGATATGGCGCGCATATCGTTGTTTAAAAATAATAATGCCGAACCCTCACATATCCTTTCGGGATGTAATTTTCTTGAAACCGTCTCCCGCAATTTCTCAATTGTGTATCGAGCGGGATAGTTTGCTACTAAAAATTTCTCGGCTCTTCGGTACATCTCTGCTGCGGCACGCTCTTTATCGTATATTCGCTCTAGTGTTGAGATAGAAATTATCTCTTCTTTGGTTCTCGGGAAGGCCTTTCTTGCTTCTTCCAGACCCGCGACAAAAGTAAGCAATTCTTTTGCAAATTGACCCTCACTGATTGTATTTGGAGCTTTAGAAAATAAGGCTGCCATATGGTATAATAAATATTATGAGTGAATTGACTGTTATATTAAAGGAATTAAGCATACCCGGATGCGTTGCCTGCGCTCAATTCGATAAGGTCTGGGCAGAAATGCAGAAAGAATTTCCTCAAGTGCAGTATGAAAAGATCGACGCAACTTCAGCCGAAGGCCAGAAAATGGTCGTAGATTATGGCATTTTCTCGGCTCCAGGCATATTAATAAATGGAGAACTTTTTTCAACCGGAGGGGTAAACCGCAATCAACTTAGCACTAAATTGCGGGAGCTTCTCGGAAAATAAAATATGTTAGATAAACTACGAGAGCGCCTACAAAATTATGCGCCTTTATTTTTAAGATTCGGCATAGGTCTGGTATTTTTGCTTTTTGCCATTCAGAAATTAGGAAGTCCTGAACAGGGTCGGGCAGAGATACAACTTTTACTTAATCTCAAACTGGGAAGCGCTTCTGCTTTAAACTATGCTCTTGGTGTTGCCGAACTAATGGTTGCAACATCTTTTTTCACGGGAACTTTCGTAAAATGGACTTCGTTATTGGGGACTTTTATGGTTTTAATGTTTTTCGGAGGTCTGGTTTCAAAATACGGCTTTAGTCAGGATCCTACACTTAATCGCGATATGGGATTACTTGGAGGCCTTTTAACTTTATGGCTATCGGGAAGCGGACCCATAAGTATAGATGCTTGGCTTGCCAAGAAAAAAACTCAACAGAGCCAAACAACTAATTAGTAGTCACCGCCGGATTAACTACCAACAAACCCGTCTGTAAATAATGCCCTTCACCGCAAGGAACTGAACAATAAAAAGGAAACTCCCCTACTTTTGAGGCAACAAACTCAATTTCGGTATCTCTTTTTGGAAAAAGTCTTTTATTTTGTCCGAATGCTTCAAGAGCCCAGCCGTGATCATAAGAATCTTCATTAAAAATTTTTAGTTTAACAGTATCACCGACCATTACCTCAACTCTGCTTGGATTAAAAACCCATTTATCTTTTTCAATACGCATATCTATATTGACAATATTCCCCGACGCCTTAACCGGAGCCAATTCTTGAGGACGATAAAAATTCTGGTAAATAATCCCGTTTCCCATCAGAAATACAAAAAAAATGATCATTAACTTAAACTTATTCACCCCGTTAGAAAATTGCCTATAGAAATAACAGCCGAAAAAGGTCGCGAACTTTTTTGGCGATAGCCAATTAGACAATTAGTTTTATATAAAGAATAAATCATAAATAATAGCAATTTTCTAACGGGGTTCATCCACAAAACAAATCAATCATTAATAAGATTTATAACCGCAAAAATACTATGCCAAACGAACATATCTATTACAAAGTACAAGGAATGCCCCGCGGTCGTCGCTCGCTACGCTCGCTCCTCTTTAAAACCACTTGGTTTTAATATTTCCTCCACGGGAAACCTGCAACGGTTTCCCGACCCCTTCCCTGCGCAGTGCATTCTGCGCAAAAACATTAATTATTTTTAAAAAAGCATTATGCCAAACGAACATATCTATTACAAAGTACAAGGAATGCACTGCGCGTCTTGTTCTATCCTTATAAATAAAACATTGGGACGCGTTCCTGGCGTTATTTCAGCATCCGCCAACTACGGCACCGAACGCCTTGCTCTTGAGTATGACCCCTCAAAAGTTCAGTTGAACAAAATCGAAGAACTGCTTAAAAAAATAGGTTACATTCTTATTCTACCAAAAGAAGGAGCAAATGAGGAGGAGGAAGCCGAAAAACAGCGCAAGATGAACCTCCGTTCCCTCCGCAATCGCACAATAATTTCCTTTATTCTTGCCTCCCCGATTATAGGTTATTACATGGCAACACACATGTTTAACTTAACGCATATTCACGCGTTATGTTTTGGCGCCGGAGGTTTATTGGATGCAGCAAACGGATGTATAGGCGGTACATTACTTGATCTCAACTGGATTTATTGGATCATGACAACGCCTATACAATTCTGGGTAGGATGGCCATTTTATCGCAATGCCTACACAGCACTCAAAGTTGGATCCTCGTCCATGGATGTACTGGTGGTTCTTGGAACCAGCGCGGCATATTTTATGTCATTTTTTGGATTCATTTTTTCCGATATTCCATTCCTCAACCAATTCTGGGAGGGTTTTGATCATCCGTTCTGGGAATCAAGCGCAGCCCTAATGTCATTCATTATACTTGGAAGATATTTTGAAGCGTTATCTCGCGGTAAAGTATCTGAGGCTATACGCAAACTTCTCAATTTAGCTCCTGAAAAAGCACTTGTGGTGCGCGGTGGCCAAGAACTAGAGATATCTTTGGCCGAACTTGTAGTTAACGATACCTTTATCATAAAACCAGGCAGTAAAGTTCCCACAGACGGCATAATTTTATCAGGCGAGTCAGCATTAGATGAAAAAGTTGTCACCGGAGAATCTATGCCGGTAAATAAAAAAACTGGGGATGAAGTTATTGGAGCAACCGTAAACAGCTACGGACTGCTCACGTGCAAAGCCACCAAAGTCGGCAAGGATACACTGCTATACCAGATAGTGCGTCTGGTTGAAGAAGCTCAATCAACTCGAGCTCCGATACAGGATGTGGCCGACAAAATTTCAGAACGTTTTGTGCCAATAGTAATTGTTTTCTCAATAATAACTTTTGCATTTTGGTATTTCATACAAGGATATACCGCAACACCCGCACTACTGTTTGCCATTGCGGTCCTTGTGGTTTCCTGTCCATGCGCCTTGGGATTGGCTACGCCAACGGCCCTTATGGTTGGCACTGCCAGAGGCGCCGAATCCGGCATCCTCATTAAAGGAGCCGAAGCCCTGGAAAAAGCACACAAAATCACTGCAATCGCTTTTGACAAAACAGGAACGTTAACAAAAGGCGAACCCACCGTCACTGATATTATTCCTATTGACGGAGATATCTCAAAAGATGAACTTATACGTCTTTCCGCGGCCGCGGAAAAAGGCTCAGAACATCCTCTCGCAAAAGCTGTTGTAAAAGCCGGAGAAAATCAAACGTTACCTACGGTTGAAAATTTTAAGGCGATTTCAGGAAAGGGCATTAGCGCAACAATTGAAGGAAAAATACTTCTGATAGGCAACGATACTTTTATGGAAGAAAACAATATTGCCATCGCATCTCAAATTACGGATTCTGACAGGCTACAAAGCGAAGCAAAAACCGTTGTGTATGTTGTCTACGAAAACAAACTCATCGGACTTTTGGGTATTGCCGATACACTTAAACCCTATGCCAAAGAAGCGATTGCGGAACTTAAAAAAATGAAAAAGGAAATAATAATGATAACGGGCGATAACGAAAAAACCGCCCAGGCAATCTCAAAACAACTAGGCATAGATAAATATTTTGCTAAAGTTCTTCCGCAAAATAAAGAAGGTTTAATAGCCGACCTTCAAAAGCAAGGTAAAATAGTGGCAATGGTCGGAGATGGCATCAATGATGCTCCGGCTTTAGCCAAATCCAATCTCGGTATTGCTATGGGCTCAGGAACAGATGTCGCTGTTGAGACCGGAGAGATAATTTTAATTAAAGACGATCTTCGCGATGTTGTAACCGCCATAGATCTTTCTAAAAAAACTGTTAGAAAAATTTGGGGGAATTTCTTTTGGGCTTTTGTTTATAATATAGTGGCAATACCCGTAGCAAGCGGCATGCACCTATTACTTACAACTCAAGCAACCGCAACGGGTGTTGAACCAACGGCTTGGGTGTTAGGAGTTTCGCAGACCTTGGCACAAATTCCGACTCTGGGTCAATGGCTTGGCGATTTCTTTTTAACATTCACCAAAACCTCTTTACGCCCTGAAATAGCCGGTTTTGCCATGGCCTTCTCATCTGTTTCGGTGGTTGCCAATTCCCTACTCCTTAAACGCTACCGCGAACCCAAATTTGCAAGGACAGAATTGAAGAGTTAACATTAATAGTATGAAATCCCGTTAGAAGTCTTTGGCATAAAAATTTAGTCCAACTTTTTATGCGCAAAATAACGGGACATTAAACTCAAGTCTGTATCAATTGGATAATTGTAAAAATTAACAATTACTACAGACTTCTAACGGGATGAAATATATTTTATTCTTACTTACTATAATTTTTCTAAGTGGAGCGCCTATTGTTTTAGCTCATGGCGATGTTGTGGATGAACACGAAGAAACAACTGGACCTGAAAGACGTTCCGGCGAAGTAAGTCCTGGTGCGATTGCAGTCTTTGGCGCAGCAGCTGTCGGAGCAGGAGGATACTTTGTGTGGCTTAAATTAAAACAAAGCAAAGAACCTCCAAAAAACGATTCTCAACCAAAAGTTTAAAAATTAATTTAATCCTTCGACTTCGCTCAGGATGCACGTGATTGCAACTGCTCGCGAAGCTCGCAGGCAATTACGGCATGGCTGTTGTCAAAGAAAAATTCAATATTACCGGAATGCATTGCGGTGCTTGTGCCGCAGGTATCCAAATGTTTCTTTCCAATACGGATGGAGTTAAAAATGCTTTTATTGACTACAATACAAAACTTGGCGAGGTTGAATATGATAATGAAAAAATCAATCAGAAAACCGTGGTAAAAGCAGTTGAAGAAGTTGGTTACGGCGCAAGCCCTGCGCAAAATTAATTTTTCGTGCAGAAGAAAACACCTCGTTATACGAGGTGTTTTTAATATTTAAAATTTAAGGGCAGCATAAGTTGTGAATCTCTTTGCAAACGAGCCGAATTTCTTATATCTTCTCGTTGCGGCTGACAGCTGCAAGACCTCCGATAATATTCATAATTGCAACACACTAAACATAAAATCTTATCGGATGACATTTTAAATTGGGGCGAAATGTCGCCTCGAGCCATGAGTTGCAATAAAAACGTTTCTTCGCTCACACAAAGATCAGAAATAGCAATATATGAAGCGTATAAATCAGTAAAAGGCGCGCTATCCAACCATCGCTTTGGCAATAAAAGTTCTCGGGCAAACCAATCACAAAACAATTCGCAATCGGCATGCGCACCCTCACTGTAATATCTCGCTGTCCAGCCCAGCATCGTAATCGTAAAATAGTGACCGATTTCATGAGCAAATGTGAATAATCGTTCGCTATAAGAATCTTTCGTATCGATCTCAATTGTATACCCAAACTTGGCCGAAGGAACTAAATAACCTTTAGCGCGTAAAAGATCCTTAAAAACTATTTTCATATTAAAATTTTTAGCCATTGCCTTCATATCGAGAGGACCAAAATCAGGAATGCGGTGTTCTTTAATCCATTTTTCTACATATAAATCGTTATAAAATCTGGGCATTTCTTGCCTCAGGTATTTTTTAAAGAACGCATCTCCAAAATATCATGTCTGTTGTGCCCGCGCAAATAAAAACCGTCCGGTCCTAATTTCTATTCAATAATTCTATTTATTTAAAAGCGCATTGTTTTACCAATGCGCTTTTTCTTCGTTGAGTGTTAATTAGAGCTGAACGGTTTAGTTGTCGTATATTTTTAATGCCCGTGATCTTCGCCTTCATCCATCATCATTCCGTGGTCATCCGGATCAACTATAACCATAAAATCGGTTGTTATTACCTGCTCACCGTGTTTAAACTGTCCGAATATTTTATATAACCCGGGGTATGGGAAAGCATAGAATAATTTAACGTCTGGACCAAAACTAGTCGAAAGTTCGTGTTCGTCCGCGTGGCCATCGCTAATTGGTTCATTTCCATCCCCATGCGCATAGACAATATTTATTGCGCCGTGATGATCTTCAGTGCCATCTTCACTCACCTCAAGCACACCGTGTTCGTGCACAAACGAACCCAAATCAACGCTCCAAATAGCAAAGTGGGCCGCGGCTCCCAAATATGGAGAAAAGTCGGTGACCGGCTTTCCGTCTTTTTCAAAATGGTAATTTATTGTTGTTTGATGTCCGGCAAGGATCTTGCCGTCGGGCGCAATACTTACGTTATAGATAGAATTGTCTTCCGCGCTAAAAACTTTATTCACAGCTAAATCTTTAGTTATAAGAACCGGGCTTAAATTTTCTCCGATAACTAAATTAAATGATTTAGTAATAGTGTGCGTGTTATCGTGTAAAACTTGAGCTACTATTCTCCACACGCCTTCAGATGGAAAAGTATAATTAACTCCAAAACGTGAATTATCGATCATTTCTTGTGTTATTGGCCCCAAATCTTCAGAGTGAATGTGGGCGAATGTGCTGAAATCTTCTTTCACAATAAGAACGTGCATTATGCGCTCATGTTCAATGCCGATGGGTTTAAGCAATTTATGTGTCTCTGAATTGGCACAATCCCCTGATTCCAAAAACTTGAAAGATAACTCTGTTGGAACTTCGATCTGAAGCGGATAAGGCCCGGCTGTTAGACAAGCAATAGCCGTAGGCGCTTCTTCCTCAATTCCTTGGGTATCGTGCATAGGTGCTATTTTATTCAAAAACCAATTCGGTAAAGCGTAACCAAAAATTAATGCCAGCAATAAAGACAAAGTCACTAGAAAAGATGCCATCCATCGTACTTTAGTCTGTAACAAAGGCTTGTCTGCGTCAGACGCGCTTTTTGCTTCTTTTCTCTTGCGCGACCAATACCACCACAAAGGAAATAGCCATACTGCCACCATAAACCATGAACCCCACCAAAGCGGCTGACCAAATAATCCCAATCCCATGGGTGCCGCATGCGTGTGGCCTAACGTTGCAATTCTACTGCCCAACATATTAGTGATTGTTTCTTCCCGCGTTATTGTTTCAAGTAAACTATGCGTGCCGGAATAAACATACCAATCATGAGTGAATAAACCCAAAGTAAACATAAAACCTCCGACAAAAACAGTGGCCCATCCGGTAGCGCGTTCAACCATTCCCCTTCTCTTAATAAGAAAAGTGGTTGCGTTAACGCCAAGAATACCCAGCATCGCCAACAAAAGAAGAGGCGTAAACCTGCCCAAAGCCTGGACCAACATTATTAACCAACCTTGAAATATATCTCCTTCGGCTATTATTTTTGGGATTATAACAGCGTTAAACAAGGGATTAGGACATCCCACACCGACGTTCCCCAAAAACAACCCCAACATTCCTGCTTTCAAAAAATCCTGTCGCTTTTGAATAAAATCGGGTATCTTTCCGCTGTAAGAAGGCATGCGCATATTGGTCAGACCTATCTCGCCCAGAGCAAAAAATATTGCCATAGCGCCGGCAATTGCATAAAGTATATTTTTTGCCAGCTCAACATTAGCAATGCCCAATGCTTGGCCGAAAGCTCCAATTAAAGCCCCATAAAAACTTAAAGTCATTGCGACGCCTATGCCGAAAGAAAGAGCTATACCAAGCCCCTTTGCGTAACCCTTACCCATAGACAGAGGAACCACAACAAATGCGAGCGGAAGAGTACAGGGCAAGAAGATCATCGATAAACCCACGGCATAATCAAACAAAAAGAATGGCGCGTTAGCAGGACTGACGGAAAATATCCATTTCATACCAACGCCAAATATTGCCACCAAAATAAAAATAGCCACGGCAAATATAACTTTCCCCTGGTTTGATAGTTTTTGTGCCGGTTGAGCAGCTAAAGCTGCGGGACTTTGTGTATTAGAGGGTTGTTGATTTTCCATTCATATATTGTAGCAAATTTTATACCTTCATTAAACCCTTTGGCAAAAGGAACAATACGTGGTTCCCCGACCGCCGACAATGCTTTTTTTAAGTATGCGGCTGCAACGATAACATTTTTGTCCTGATCTGCCGTAAGCACGCCAATTATCCTGGTATTCTCCCCTGCCTTGATCCGGATGCAGCCAATCGCGCATAGAACTTCCACCCATAGCAATGCTGCGTTTTAAAACTTTTTTAAGCGCTAAAAATAAAGCTCGCCGTTGTTTTAAACTTAAATGATTTATTTTCTTTTGCGGATGTATTTTTGCAAACCACAGTGTCTCATCTACAACAATATTTCCTATACCCGCAAAAATATTTTGTTTTAACAAAAATGATTTTATTGCTTGCCCTGAGCTTGCCTGTGGTGAGCCTGTCGAACCCATCGAATGGGTTCCCCTGCCTCCTTCCAAACGTTTATTAAATTCCTGCCAAGACACGGCAAGCGCATCAGGACCCAGAGTATTTAAATATTTATCCTTATTTAAAACTTTATCGTGTCCATACCAGGCAACGCCGAATTTGCGCGGATCGAAAAATACAAGAAACTTATTGTTATCTAAACCTATTCTTATCCGTGCGTGTTTGGTGGCTTTTTCAACTTCATTCCGATCTAAAACCGCCAGACGCCCCGACATGCGCTGGTGAAACGCTAACTTTACAGAAATTTTTCTTTTACCGACCGGTGACAGATGCAGAAACAAAACTTTTCCTATTCGCGAAAGCTGTTTAATTTTTCTTCCAAAAATATCTTTTTGCAAATACGGTATTTTATATTCGGCTCGCAATCCGCGCGGCCAATCGCTAGCAAAAGATATTATCTTGCGTCCCTTTATTTGAGGCGCAAGCTTACGCATAGTTATTTCTACTTCCGGCAATTCGGGCACCCCATTAGAAAATTGAGCTAAAATTAACTGTTAAAAAAGTTCGTTAACTTTTTTAACGCAATTTTAATTGGCAATTTTTATATATAATTAAACTCTCTATAAATTAACACACTTTTCTAACGGGGCAAGTACACAACACGCCTGAGCAATGCCTATTTTTTGACCAAATAACCCTCTCTTGTTATACTGAGTCCAGCAATTTTACAAAAGAAAGGTACGGAAAAATAATGCAGTTTGCAGAACAAATCATTGACGGTAATGGACGATATAAAATATATGTAATTGATTTGCTTGGACCAATAGTAGACGAAGCTTCCGGTGGAAACATTATGCGACGAGGCTCCGCGCAAATAAGCGCGAGATACTTTGAGATAATTGCACAAAGAATAAGAAACGATCAAAATGCCCGCGGAGTATTTTTACGGATAAATTCTCCAGGCGGCATGGCTACAGCAAGCGAAGCATTATATACCGAATTAAATTTAATAAGACAAAAAATACCCATCTTTGCTTATGCCGATGGCATTTGTGCATCGGGTTCATATATGGCTGCGCTTGGCGCAAATAAAATATTCGCGCAACCGTCAGCCTGGATAGGTTCAATTGGCGTAATAATGCAAAAATTTGACCTTTCCGAAGGCCTTGCAAAAATTGGCATTAAAGCCGAAACTATAAAATCCGCTCCTCTAAAAGATGCTTTTTCTCAATTTAGATCTATGGACGAAGCTGAAAGAGAATATCTGCAAGGATTACTGGACCATACTTTTGAACGCTTTAAATCTTTAGTACGCGCAAACCGAGAAATCGCCTCAGAAGGAGAAGCTTTTTCTGCTAAAGTATTCCATGCCCAGGAAGCCAAGGCCCTTGGATTAATTGATGGCATTGGTACCATATATCAAACCAAAGCTGCGTTCCTTCGTTATCTGAAGGAAAGATATCCGAACATCCCACTAGATAGATATTCCTGGGTAAAACTACTACCGAAGCAATCTAGGTTTAGCAACCTTTTGGGTGCGCTTGAAATGAAAACAAATCTTTTCCCCGAAATAAACGCTGTATCGCTGATGCTTGCAAACCCCGGACCTTGGTATATTTGGATGCCTTAAATAAAAATAAAACCCTGTTATTAAACAGGGTTTTTATTTTTTAACATATTTAAAGCGTCACTAATTGTCTGTTCAAGAATATCGGATGACGGGATTCCATATTTATCGGCGTAAATTCTCAAATATTTAGTTTTGGGGGCATTTTCCGGAGCCCCAAAAACAACCTTGCCCGATCGAACCCATAAGCCAAATTCCACATTTGTAGTAAATCCCGGAAGGGTTTTGAGATTGCGAGGAACCCAGAAAAGAATACAATCGGCTAACTCTAATCCCCGAGCTTCCCACTCTATCTGCTCATTATAATCAAAATCTTCACCAAAACTTCCGTCTCGAGGTTCAGGAATAAAAATTATTCCTTTGTATCCCCTCTTCTTTAAAATCGAGACGGCTTCAGGCCGCCAAGATTTAACTTTAGGCGAGCGCGGCGTTGGTCCTGCTAAAAAAATTGAACTTTCAAAATCTTCAGGAAAGGGTTCTTGCGCATAAACAAGTTTCACTTCTTTTTCCTTTAAGGTACTAAAAAGAGCATAACCTAAAAGTTATACTCTTGTCGATATGTCTCTATAAAACCCGTTGAAAATTTACCTCATAATCTTCTATGGGCACCCCACCTTCAAGATCTAACAAAATCATCCAGTTGGGTTTTATTTTAATTACCACGACGTCTTTATGCGGAAGTATGCGAAGCGGCCAGCGGATAGAAACCTTTGTAATATCAAAATTCTCAATAAGACTCCAAACAAATTTATTTGCTTTCTCTTCGCTCCACTCTGCCTCTCCCCCACCCTGAATAGTAATAACCTTGGGACCCGTTCCTATGGTAAAAGAAACGTCCGGGTTTTTAAGAATATTTCTGAATTTTCTGGTCTTCTTACGCGTTGAAACATAAAAATTAAACTCGCTATCTATAGCATAATAAACAACGGCAACTTGAGGCTTGCCGTCTTCTCCTATTGTTGCAAGTGCCATTACATTATTATTTTTTAAAAAATGCATGGCTTTTTGTCTTATTTCCGGTTTTACCTTCATATATAAAACTAATATGTTGACGGATAATAACTCTCTCTTTCTTTCATTTTTTGTTTTTGAGCCGAAATTTCAGATTTTCTAACCTGTTCAGCGTGCCGCATTTCGTGTTTAAGTATACGCTTAACTGTTCTGTTAAATAATTTATCGCCTGGCATCATTCGAACCCTACCCGTATTATACAGGAACGTTGAGCCAAAGATCATAAACAGATCGCTTTTTGTCAAAGTCAAATCGGGTGAATAATTTGTATCCCCATAAGATTGTGCAATGGTGGCTGCTTCTGCGTTTTGTTCCCGGACGACAATTCCCGCAGGATAACGGCGCGTGATTTCTGTGCGTGCTAAAAAATGAGCGACATGTCGGCTTTCTTCTAAGGTATCGCATCGGACATCCGTATACCAATACGGCAAGTTAGCAACAACGTTCCCGTTTTCCGTATGCTCCGTAATTATAAAACCAGGTTCGTATTGGTCGCCTTTTTGTCTATTTCGATAAATAATTGTTATATACATAATAAATCTTTTATCAACTCTGCTATATCATTCACCTAAAAAATAGACAACAAAATTACTAAAATGTCAATACTCTCGGCTGCCTTCTTGAAAACCTTTGATTTTATTTGCTTTTTACCGTTTAAGTGTATAATAAAAGATGACATAAAAGTCGTCATTATTTATGGACGAAAAACAACTACATACAATTCTTGAAAACATTGGCTTGTCCCGCAAAGAAGCAAAGATATATTTGGCCTTGCTTGATTATCCGGAATCTACACTTGCCGACATAGTACGCAAAACGCGCATGCCGCGAATGACCTGCCACTCTATACTCGAGAAACTTTTTACGGGTGGTTTTATCGATATTATTATTAAACGCAAGCGTAAATTTTTTATTGTAATACCGCCAAAACAACTTCTGGATCGCTTATCTCAACAACTGCAAGAATTCCGCGACGCTCTTCCTCGTCTTGAAAAACATCATCGCATTTTACGTGATATGCCGCGCGTTCATTATTTTAACGGCAAAGAAGGACTACGCCTTATTTTCTGGCGTCTGCTTCAGGAACAAAGGCCTTTTGTGGTTATTACCGAAATTGAAGATATGGAAAAAATCGCACCTGAATATTTTCATGATTTTATAGACCAAAGAATCGTAAAAAGAATACCCGTAAAAATGCTCACGAACCGCACTTCGGGATCTTTAAAAATGAAAGAACGGGATATGCAAGAATTCCGCCAAACTCGATTTATACCGCGCAATTATGAATTCCATACTGCAACATATGTATCCGGGAATCTGGTTGCCATAATCTCGTTGCGCCGCAATCCCCCCACCGCATTAATAATAGAAGATTCGGATGTAGCAAAAACTTATCGAATGTACTTTGACCTTATATGGGAACAAACCGAAATTCGCTAAAAAATGAACTAAAAACACCCGCGTAACAAGTGGGTATTTTTATATATCAACTTTAAATCTTATAGCTTTGTTAAGAATTTTACGCATTAAAATACTTGCGTGTGCCCGTGATCATTTGTTCAACGCACCATTTCGCATATATCTTGCCGAACAATTTCCCCAACCAAGTATTTGTTATGGGCAGATCATAATCTATAGATACCGAAAAGAGCGCTCCTGTTTCTTTTGGCTCAATTAATATTTTCATGCGGTAATTACCAATAACTAAAAGTTTGGGTATCCCAACCGTTTCCCACGTCTTTAAATGCGGCGGATCATGCTGCGTGACTACCTCGTCTAGATAAAGTGAAATTCCAAAAATCTTCCCTTTTAAACGGATATGAGACCCCACTTCCTGACCTCGCCCCTCATCAGCCGTAACATCCATACTCTCTCCGCCCATCATCCAAGACGATTTGCTCATATGCGCTGAAAAACGAGCATGGTCGTCTATATAGGCAAAAATATTTTCTGGAGTAGCGGGTATTAATATACTTTTATTATAGTTCTGCATATAATTTAAATTTTTTGTCTGCGTAAAAGCAAAGCGTTAAATGCCACAATAACGGTTGAAAGTGACATAAATACCGCGGCAACCGCGGGCTGAAGAATAATACCTTTAAAGGCCAGAATCCCTGCGGCAATAGGCAACGCAATAATATTATATATGGTTGCCCAAAATAGATTTTGGATCATTTTATTATAAGTAAGCTTGGATAATCTTATAATTTTGGGAATGTCACGGGGATCACTCTTAACCAGTATTATACCGGCTGATTCAATTGCTACATTTGTGCCGGCACCAATGGCAATACCAAGATCGGCCTGTTCAAGTGCGGGTGCATCATTCACGCCATCCCCTACCATGGCCACCTTATCTCCTTTAGCCTGCAAGAATTTTACTTTTTCTGATTTTTCATGCGGCAAAACTTTTGCAAAATACTCATCAACCCCAAGCTCCCTGGAAACCCATTTCGCAACATCTTCGGAATCCCCGGTGACCATTGCTATTTTTACGCCTAATTCTTTAAGAGATTTAATGGCTTCGCGCGATTCTTCGCGGATAATATCGGCAAGCGCAATGCCACCAATAAGTTCTTTGTCGGCAACCACATAAATAACTGTTTTGCCTTGCCGAGAAAGAATCTCCGCGCGAGATTTAAGTTCTGACGGCAAAACAACGCCCAATTCTCCAAGCAATCTATCATTACCAACCGAAACTTCTAAACCGCCAAACAATCCTTTAACTCCGCCGCTTGCGATACGCTCAAAATTTTTAACTCCGGTAAGTAAAATATTTCTTTTTTGTGCTTCTTCAACTATTGCTTTAGCAAGAGGATGTTCTGAGTGGCTATTTATTGAAGCGGCGAGTTCAAGTACTTGATTTTCAGTTTTCCCGATATTTGCAATTATAGTATCAACACCAAATTCCCCACGAGTTAAGGTGCCTGTTTTATCAAAAAGGACAATATTTATTCTGCGAGCCGCTTCAAGCGACAAACGCTTACGGATCAAAAGACCGTTACGTGCTGCCATTGTTGTAGAAATAGAAGCGACTAGAGGAATAGCGAGGCCAAGCGCATGAGGACAGGTAATAACCAAAACCGCAACTAACCGTTCGGTAGCAAAAACAATATCTCCCCCATTTGGAGGACCGGCCAAAAGCCACGCTACAAAAGTAATGCCGCCTGATATAACCGCAAGCAAAGTCAAATAAAAAGCAGCTTTGTCAGAAAGCATCTGAAGACGTGATTTAGATGCCTGCGCGTCCGCCACTAGACGCATCACACCGGCCAAAAAAGTTTCTTCCCCAATTTTTGTTACCTTTATCGTCAAAGCGCCGTCGCCATTTATGGATCCTGCGATCACTTCATCATCTACTTTTTTTGAAACGGGCTTAGACTCCCCCGTTATAATAGATTCGTTTAATTCTGAATGGCCTTCGATAATTTGCCCGTCAGCCGGCACCTTGCCTCCGGGTTTAACCAAAACCAAATCTTCGGATTTTAATTCGTTAAGCGGGATTACTTGAGTGATATTGCCACGTATAACTTCCGCGGTATCCGGTAATAGCTTTGCTAGTTCTTTAAGCGCTCCTTGCGCTCCCCTTACCGCCCGCATCTCGATCCAATGCCCAAGAAGCATCACTGCAATAAGAGTAGAAAGCTCCCAAAATAACGTGTGCTCCCGACCGCTTAGAACTGAAAAGACACTAAAAAAATACGCTGCGCAAATCGCCAAAGCGATAAGAGTCATCATTCCCGGAAGACGCGCTTTAAGCTCTCGCCATGCGCTTGTCAAAAATATCGAACCGCCGTAAAAAAACACGATTGAAGCAAGAGCCAGAATCAAAAAATCAGAACCGGGAAATTTGGGAGCGCTCCAGGTAAAAACTTTTTCCGGCAATTCCGAATATATAAGAATTGGAATGGTTAACGCCAATACTATCCAGAATTTACGCAAGAAAGACTCTGTTTTGTGACCTGCGTGTTTATCCTGAGACGCGTCTAAAGACTTACCGCGCATGTAATGCTCCATATCATTCTTTTTCACAGGAACCAAATTCATTCCACATTCAGGACACATCCCCGGCTTGTCTTGCCGTATTTCAGGATGCATTGGACAGGTATAAATCATTCCCGAATCTTGATGTGAATTATGATTATGATCGTTCGTTTTCAATAGCATGAATTATAATTTCTAAATTACAGCTGTGGCGTTCTTTGCACCACGCTTCGCATTTATCTCTCCATGCTTTCTCTTTATAGTGCAAACCGCACTCTAAACACCGGTAGAGCTCTTTATTGGTCTTGCGCTCATTGTAATATGAATTATCCATTTTATTTTATATTCCACTTAAATAAACGCTCGGAAACTCCACCAACGTTCTCGATCGTTAATTCAATATAAGAAGGCAATGAATTTATTGCTTGAAATATCAACACGCCTTCAAGGTGATGACCGCCGGAATCGGATCCCTCCCATCTAATAGGTTTATACTCATTACCCTTATCATCCCTTAAAGTAGAAACCTCAGTTAAATCCTGATTCAATTCCACCGAATGCGTATCCAACGATATCGCAAATTCCCAAGGCGCTGACGTGGTCATGCTTTGTGGCAACACCGCAACAGATACGGCGCCTTCTTCGTTTATTTGTTGCTCAAGATTTGCCTTTGAAATATTTTCTTTTTTGTCAAAAAAACTTAATAAATCTTTCTGAGCCAAAAAATAAACCGCTAGTAATAATCCTGTAACAATAAAAACTCCCCCGATAATTATAAATTTAGGATTTTTCATGATTTGTGGAATTTAATAATTCTATTCGCGATATATGCAATGCCTCCAAGATTGAATAAAATGCCTATCCAGAACAGTTCTGTTTGGTATTGTGCAATGAAAGTTATGGCTCCTGTTACACCAATAATAGGTACTAAATTTACTAAATAATGCGCGCAACAGGAGATCATAGCAGCTGTAGAAGTAGTACCAGACACGCCGACTATCTTCCCTATACCACGTCCTCCGCGAACCAGATTACGAATATGGTTATACAAAGCTATCTGAATACCGAATCCTACAGCCAAACTAACAATAAAATACCAATAAGTACCGAATTGGTCTTGAGCAAATGCCCATCCGGAAACTAAGGTCAGAATGACAAAATAAACAGCAAACAGCATAAATGCCGCCGAGATGCCGTAGCTGATGGATTTTAAAATATTTTTTTGCATTATCATTTTATTATATAATCTTCTGGATTTTTTTGAAATTGTTGTCGACAATAATCTGAACAAAAAGAATATTTTATTCCCGTATAAACAAAATCAATGCCGTCTGTAGATGCCATACCGCACACTAAATCCTTAGAAACGTGCTCTAACTTCGTATTTCTGCGACCTCCTAAAAATTTAAACCTTGATTTAAAATTATTCATAAGTTTAAAATTAATTTTTATCTCTGACTTTACTATTTTTTGATCGTAATTAAGCTATTGCTGGCGACTCTCATGCTCTAACTGCCTACGGTACAGCGCACAAATGCCGGCCGAAATAGCAATAAGTTCGAGCACAATCGCATCATTAAAAAGATGCGATTGGGAAAACCCAAGAAATGCCCCGTCTTCGCCAGCTAACCATGCGCCAAGCAACGCAAACGCGCTCCAGATTCCCGTCACAATCGAGACTCCGTGCATGAATAACGATTTTTTCATAACTTTTATATTGTATTTACTTTAAAAATTAATGATATGTAATCTGATTAATTCTTTAAACGCTTACACTCCGCATCCTCCCCCTCCGTTTTTCTGCGCTGGCGCCACAACCTGACTCTGTATCTGTTGATATCCGGAAGAACTTGAATAGTTGGCTCCCAGAACAGCGCGTGGATCGACTTGATTCCAATTAATACCCTTTGAATCAAAATACTGTGCAATGGTAAGATATGTATCCGGAAACCAGAATGAATTTACTTGAAGCGCAACTTTATACATATCCTGTTCGCTTACGCCCTGTGCGGCCATAAGTTCAAGCAATCCGAGCATAGCCATACCGTGGTTGCAATCAGGAAAATATGTAGAATTACCGCAACAAGGACGATAAATGTTTTGGCTGACACGTTCTACCAATGCTTGTTGGTCTGGCGTAAGACTAATGAATAAATACGCGCTGTAATGATCCATGACATTGCCTTTAGCCAGCGACCATCCGCCGGTTGAAGCAAAATTGCCCGCGCCACCGTATTGCTTATCCTGCATAGGCCCTTTATCCAAAATTTGATTTTTATTGCTTAAACCAAAAGCCCACAACAAATTAAGGATATAACTTGAATTTTGAGCTGTGATCTTTAATTGTCCGTTATCAGCCCTTTCGATGAGGGCTTTTTCTTCGGATCCCAATCCGCCGCGCTCAGCATATAGCGCATCAAACTTTGATCTATCAATAACGCCCGCATTTACTAATTTCATGCCAATATCTCCCCAGGAAACGGGCAACACGATTCCTTCTGCGGGAAGTACCTGTTGTTCAACCGCCGCATTTAATGCGCTTGTTGCGGATGAGCCGGCTTCCTCTCCTAACTGATTATTTTCGGTTCCTTGCGACAACGTCGAAATCAATGCGTTTTTATTATTCGCTATGTCAGAATTTACTAATGACTTATTCAGCATAATTGCCACATAAAGGATAGTACCGGAAATAATTGAAGCGCTTAAAATAAGTGCGGCCGGTATGCCCAGCTTCGGATGCAATATTGGCTCTAAAAATTGTTGGTTATTGTTTTCCATAATATTTTAAATTTTAAAAGTTAATATTTTTTAATCTTCTTGCGGCAAAATACAGCCGCTTTCTTCTGATAACTTTTCAAGACCCTGCTCCCCCACAAGACGCCTGGCGTCAGATAAAATCCATGTTGGATAATTTTCTACATTTGCATCAATGCATTGCTGTGGATTATAGGGGCATTCAACATAAGTTATTAACCTAAACGAATCGCCAAAAACCTTTTTTTCGTTTTGGCAATGCGGGCACCAATCGGCCCCATACATAATAACTCCTTTTTCGGTAAGGCATTGAGCAAAATTGTCGTACTTACCTTGCGGTACATTCTTGAAAGCTTCTGCAAGCCATATTGAGAGAGCAACAAAAATTAATACAATTAAAAGACCCCCGAAAATCTTATTTAATTTTTGATTTCTGTTATTCATTGCAACAATCAACTAATTTATTGACTATATCTTCTACCTGCCATACTCCGCCTTTATCCTTATTGACGTCGTGAACATTAAGTTTATCTCCGGGCAACTTAGTAATTCCCTGCATATCAATAAGTTTAAGTCGCAAGGCCCAAAACATTGCGTATATTTTATGTGCGCTTTCGAATACTTCCGTAGCTTCCTTCTTTTTGTCGTCTGAAAGATATTTTGTTCCTACTTCAAGAAGCCGCATGGTTGCCGCAAGCAGATGTTTCGAGACACACCAAGTTTCTCCTTCGTGTTTATCTATCATGCGCGCAAGCATGGCTTTTCTTATGACACGGGTTTCATTCAGCATATCCAAATAGTCAGGTTTATTGGTCTTCATCGCAGTGAAAAAGAAATGCTCCTCAAGACTTATCAGATTCATGATCGCAATGCTCAGATCCTCTTCAAGTGAAAGATCGATTTTGTTTCCCTTCTTCATCTTTTGAACTTTATCCAAAAGTTCTTCGAACTTTTTATTATCATTCATATTTTTTGATTAATATTAATTTACATAGACAAAATTATAAGGCCCAAAACAACCATAGCTATACCGCTAAATAAACGCATCCTTGAAAGATTGCTCTTACGCCATCTCTGAATTTTACTAAGAAGTGAATTATCGCTTGCCATAAGGAGAACCAACACAAGAGGTAAAACAAAAATAATATTATACAGCAGCAAATAACCCAACCCTTTAATATATGTTCCCTGGTCATGCAAAAGCCCCAGCACCAAAAGATAGGGTCCTCCGGTACACGGAAACTCGCACAACCCGACCAATGCGCCCATAAAAAATGCCGTCGGTAAAGATGCTTTTTCAACAAGCTGTGCTATCTTTTTATGGGTAAAATCAGGAATTTTTAATTTTATAGGGAAAGAAGGGAAAAATTCATTTATCAGATTTATTCCTCCCAAGCCTATAAGCATAAAAGCGCCCACCTTCGACATAAAATGCGGCGTATTAAACAAATGCAATGCTTGAAGTATTCCCAAACCTATCAATACATAAACAGTGAAGATGCCTGCGATATAAAAACCGCCTATTGTCAGAATACTTGAACGCATACGACCCAAACTGAAAAGAAAAGCTATGGTCACAAGCAAAATAGAGAAGGCGCAAGGATTAATACTATCGATAAGTGAGGCCACCACAACCAAAGGCAACAGCCACGTTCCTTCTTTACTTAGACCCCACAAAACCGCCATACCGCTATTGCTAAATCTAAAGAACAAAAACGTTCCAATAACAACAAATCCCACCATTACAATACTTACAAATTTTTTTGTCATAATTTAGTTCATTAAGGCGTAACTATTACTTTGAACGATAATTCTATCGGTTTTCCGTCATTTTCAATTGTAACCGTTCTCTGTATAAGCCCTACTCCGGCGGGACCATGGGCATTTGGATCAAACACGACAGTAATTATGGCCTCTTCACCGGCAGCCATCATTTTGTTTATTGTAGGAATAGCTCCATGCCCCATCATGCCATAGGGCCCCATTTGTTCATTACCCACCTTTAAAATTGCGACCGTGCACATACAGGAGGTATAAATTTTTTTAATGATTGCCGGATTTGTACCGGTATTCCGAATTTTAAAGTCATGACTTATCTTGCCCTTAGACATTTGAGCGGTTCCGAAATCAAAATATGTTTCTTCAGCAGAAAGAGAGCCTGCAGCAATTTCGCTGTTACTTACCACGCCATCGGAAGTAGCTGCGGATTTGGCAACCAATAAAACTATACCTGCTACAGTCGCCGCACAAAACAAAATACTTATAATGATATTTTTTTTCATATAATTTAGATATAAACAAAAATCCCGACTATAACGGGACAAGAAAAAGACGCCAGGTAAAAACCATTCGACAAACGGTCTTTAAAGACGTCTTTATGCGTTGGCGGGGCTATTTTCGTGAATAGCTAACCACCGAATAAGTTTATATTCTAAAAATACAATAGCTAATTCCAGCCTGTATCTGAATATCTTAAAATGATCCTTTTGAATTAATTCTAAATATCTATTTTTAAATAAGACAAAGATCCCCGCAAAAACTAACGCAAATAAAAAGAAGGTTGCTATTAATATATTATTTACTAACCCCAACGTAAAACTTTTAAAAGCGTTTAAATGAAATGCTACAAATTGGAGACCGCTAACAGATGCCGCACACGCAACATTATTTGCCACTGACGCAATACATCCATCGTGATCCGCGTGATGTTCCATAGCAAAAAAACCTAGGCTGCCGAGCGAGATTACGGTTAAAAGAAGCAGAATTGTTAAAATAAATTTATTCATTCCTTTCTTATTTTATGCTTATGCCGCCGCTAAGTCAATTTTTCATCGATAATGTCAAAAATATGCTGTGGTAAAACGATTTTAAATAAATCCCGACATCCGATAAATATTTCGATGCTTATTTTTAAAAGTTAATATAAAATGACGTCTTTTCAGTCGTTATATATTATACCTTGCGTCGTATTGGCTTTACAATTAACCTTTTATTTTAAGGGTATTTTTCAATTGCTTGGGTTTTTATTTGTTAAAATTTTACTGAGTGGTTCCTTTTTCTGTTTAGCTGCTGCGTGTGACGGCTTTGCGCTAGACCCTCAACGATGACGGCGCTGTGCTATAATAAAGGTGTTAAATATATATTAAACAAAAAATAAATGAAAGGAGTATAAATATGCATAAATATTTTTTAGGTTGGATTATTTTAATAGCCGTATCTTTTATTGGCACAGGAACCTTAATGGCCGTGCAAGGTTTTCAAGCGCAAAAAGATGTTAAGGCTAATGTTACTGCTGAGAAAATATCGTTGGGCGTTGCGGAAAAAGCTGATGGCACTAGAGATGAGGCTGTAGCAGAATTTGTTCCTGCCGTGTATCAAGGCAAGCCGCTGGCGGAAGCTAAACTTCCCGATGCTTTGCTGTGGCAAAGAGAAATCATTCGCGAGCATACATTAACTAGCACTAAGGGTCTGACCTTCGCTGAAATGCCGCGTACAATCCCCAAACTTGATGAGGCGGGAAATCAAATAATCGGCGAAGATGGAAAGCCTGTCATGATGCTCAACGCCGCAAGAGATATCTGGACTCAATCCACCACTCTACAGAGCGCACTACTTCAAGGCTACATGGCCTGGAAACTTTCTGAACTTGTCATGGGTCTTGGTGCCGCTTTCATCTTTATGGGCCTTGCCGCTTTAATGATCGGCATACCATTAACGCGCAAAAAATAATATATATAGGAAATAAAAAAGCCGTCTATTGAGACGGCTTTTTTGATATTATAAAACTTTCTTTTGGTGTATGTATATCAAAAATCTAATCTGTCTCCTTCTCAATAGCGATAAGGCGATTATATTTCGCAACCCTCTCGCCTCTTGCGGGAGCTCCAAGTTTGAAACCGTCTGCGCCAACTCCATAGGCAAAATCTGCGATAAAATCGTCATTAGTTTCACCTGATCTGTGTGATACCACAACTTTCCAATCGAATTCCTGCGCTTTTGCTACCGCATAAAGAGCTTCTGTTATCGTGCCGATTTGATTCGGCTTAATTATCACAGCATTAACTGCTTTTTTGCCGTATGCATCGGATATTTTCTGTGCATTTGTAACGGTTAAATCATCTCCGGCAATTAAACATTTGCTATCGTGGTCTGCCAAAAATCGGGCAAAAGAATCAAAATCATTTTCGTCAAACGGGTCTTCAAGATATTCCAAATTATACTTGGCCAATAAGCTTTCGTATTCCTGTCTCAGATCGTCTGCGGTTTTTTTGATGTTGGAAGCGGCGGCATCGAGTCCAAAACTAAATTTATCGCTTATGCCCAACCTGTTTAACAAGGCACTAATTATTTCAAACGGTTGTGAATTATTTTCAAAATTTGAAGCATATCCTCCTTCATCCCCCACCAGAGTTGCTCCTTTACCAAAATTGTTCAAAAGTTCCTTCGCAAGTTCCGAATAAACCCGCACGCCCAATTCTATATTTTTAGTGATGGTTCCTGCTTTTGGAATAATAATATATTCCTGAAAATCTAAAGAGTTGCCCGCATGCAAACCTCCGTTTATAACGTTCATGTAAAGATCGGGAGCCTTACTGGTTCTTTTGGATATTCCTTCGATATATCTCCACAGCGGCACATTCTTTATTTTTGCTGCGGCTCTGGCTGCTGCAATAGATACCGCAAGCGTGCTATTTGCGCCAAAAACCGATTTATTTGGAGTCCCATCCAGTTCTATTAACAAATTATCTATTTTGTTTTGATCTTCGGGATTAAAACCTTTTAACGCCGGAGATATCTTTTCATTAATTATTTTTACTGCCGCCTCAGCATCAACAGATACGGCTTCAAATTTGCCTTTGCTTTTCCCCTCAGGAACAGAGGCGGTAACTGAAAAGTCTTCGCATATTAAATTAGCTTCAACGGTCCACTCGCCCCTGGAGTTTAGTATTTTTCTTGCGCCAATTGACCGGATAGAAGCCATAACTATATTTTTACGATATTTGATGGAGTACCTTTCAAAAAATTACTGATATTTTCCAATGTCGTATCAAGTATACGCACAAGCGCTTCTTTTGTATTGAACGCATTATGAGGAGTAATTATTACATTGGGCATATCAATAAGAACGTGATTTGCAATTATGGTTTTGAGATTGTGCTCCTCAGGATGTCCTTTATATAAAAATTCCATCTCGTCCTTGATAACGCCTTCTTCTTCCAGAACATCCAGTCCGGCTCCGCCAAGCTTCCCCTCTTTGAGGGCGCGCGCTAATGCCTCGGTATCAACAACAGCCCCCCGGCTTGTATTTATTAAAATTGCTGTGGGTTTCATAAGCGCCAGTGTTTTTTCATTGACCATGTGATGCGTAGTCGGCAAATAAGGAACATGTAAAGTTATAATATCCGAAACCTTCAACAGTTCTTCAAAACTTAAATACTTAAAACCCAGAGACGAAGCAAAAGCCTGATCCGGCCGCTCATCATAGGCAACAACATCCATAGCAAAACCCTTAGCGATCTGAACAGAATGTCTTCCTATGCGTCCGGTGCCCACAACACCTAAAGTTTTTCCTTTAAGATCGATACCCTGGAGACCGTCAAAACTAAAACTACCCGTTTCTCGTATGCGGTCAACAGCCCAATATATTTTTCTCGAAAGCGTGAGCAAAAGCGCAAACGCAAATTCAGCTACTGTGTTTTCGCCGTAGGAAGGGACACTGGAAACGCTTATATTTTTTTCGGCACAATATTTAATATCAATATGGTCAAATCCCGTAGAACGCGTACTGACATGTTTAAGTTTCGGTAGCGCATCAATTACCGCACGGTTAACGACCGAATCAACAAAAACAGAAAGAATCTCTGCCTGATCATCTTTGGGTAAATTGTCGGGAGAAATAATTTGCTCAATACATTCTACATCTATATCCTTGAAAGCGTTGAATTTAGTTTTTATATATTCGCCTTCCCACGGTTTCACACCAAAAAAATGTACTTTGGTCATATTTATTTATCTTTATTTTTTTCTACTTCATATAGAGCCATCGTTGTCTTAACAACGGTATCCGGATTCAAAGAAATACTGTGTATCCCCTCTTCAACAATGAACTTGGCGAATTCCGGATAGTCACTTGGCGCCTGTCCGCATATACCTATATATTTTCCTTTCTCATTACACAATTTTATTATTTCAGAAACCATTTTCTTTACCGAAGGATCAAGCTCGTTTGAAACATGACTGACTATACCCGAATCCCGGTCAAGTCCCAAAATAAGCTGTGTTAAGTCGTTGGAACCAATGGACATGCCATCAAAAATTTCCAAAAATTCTTCCGCCAATAACACATTCGAAGGGATCTCACACATCACATATACCGGAACGACCGCGCTTTCGGTATGTTCCGTTTTTGTATAGTTTGTTACCAGTCCGCTTTGCGCCATTATCTCAAGAGTTTTTCTGCCTTCTTCCGGAGTGCGGCAAAAAGGGACCATAGGGATAACGTTAGTTAACCCCATCTCGTTACGTACTTTTTTCAAAGCTAAACATTCCAGTTTAAAGGCTTCTTTAAATTTTTCGTCGTAATAACGCGAAGCGCCACGCCAGCCTATCATCGGATTTTCTTCCACGGGCTCATACAATACTCCACCGATAAGACTGCGATATTCATTGGTTTTAAAATCAGAAAACCTCACAATAACCGGATTTGGATGAAAAGCCAGACCAATTTTGGCAATACCGTATGCTAAATTATCCGTATAATAAGCGGTTTTATCTTCCCAACCTAAAGAATTTTTGCTGACTTGTTTTTTTAATTTTTGAGACAAAGACCTAAAGTTAAGCAGAGCCAGGGGATGTATGCCTATATCCGAGGCAATAATAAATTCTTCCCGCGCAAGCCCTACCCCGCTATTTGGAATAAATGATTTTCCGAATGCAGTATCGGGAGTGGCGATATTCATCATTATTTTTGTCTTGATCTTCGGTATTGCCGCAATATCATGTTCGGTAATATTAAATTTAAGCGTTCCTTCAAAAATAACTCCGTCGCTTCCTGTGGTATCTACAGTTATGGCTTGCCCGGTTTTTATTCTGTCAGTGGCTTCTTGAGCTCCAACAACCGCGGGAATGCCCAACTCGCGCGAAACTATAGCCGCGTGCGAAGTTCGTCCGCCCTTATCAGTAACGATAGCTGAGGCAATTTTCATTATCGGTTCCCAATCAGGATCCGTTATTTCAGTAACAAGTATCTCGCCTTCTTTGAATTGCAAAATGTTTTTTACGTCCTTTATCACATGCGCTTTACCTGTGGCTATTCTGCTGCCAACAGAAACGCCTCTTACAATTTCTTTACCGTCCTCTGTGCGTATATATTCTTTTATTTTAGATAGGTCTCTGGAAACCTGAACTGTTTCAGGGCGTGCCTGCACTATAAAAAGTTCTCCGCTTATGCCGTCTTTAGCCCATTCAATATCCATCGGTGTCCATTTTCCGTTCTTTTCGGAATAATGACGTTCAATTTCCAAACCCCAAGAGGCAAGAATTTCTATTTCAGCGTTAGTAAGAACAAATTTATCGCGTTCCTTATGGGGCGTCTTTATTTGTTTTACCGGCACTATCCCCCCCTTGCCTTCCGCATAGATCATTTTATCTTCTTTTCTTCCTAGCTTTCTTGAAATGACACGCAGAGGCAAGCCCTCTTTTTTGGCAACAAGATATTCGTCGGGAGAAACTTTACCCTGAACCACCATCTCTCCCAAACCCCATGACGCGTTTATAATAACCACATCGCGAAAACCTGATTCAGTATCAATTGTGAACATAACGCCTGAAGCTCCCTTATCTGACCTGACCATATGTTGCACCGCAACAGAAAGAGCTATTTTGAAATGATCAAAACCCTTATCAACCCTATACGAAATGGCCCGGTCCGTGAACAATGATGCCATTGCAGACTTTACCGCCAGCAAAACATCTTCCGCGCCACGTATCCCAAGATAAGTTTCGTGTTCTCCCGCAAAGCTCGCGCCGGGCAAATCTTCAGCTGTTGCGCTTGAGCGAACAGCTACATCTACATTTTTACGGTATTTTTTCTCCATCTCTTCATATCTTGAAACTATTTGTCCTTTCAAGTCTTCGGGAAGCTCTGCATGTATAATTCCTTTACGTATTTTTTCTCCACGTCGGGCAAGATCTGTAAGATTGCTCGTATCCAATCCGGTAAGAGAATCTTTAATAAAGGTTTCGAGTCCGGCTTCTTTCAAAAAATGCCAGTATGCCGCGGCTGTTACAATATAACCCGAAGGTATGCGGACACCTTTTGGTTGTAAATCTGTAAGCATTTCACCAAGTGAAGCATTCTTCCCTCCGACCAAGCCGACATCTTCAATGCCGACCTCTTCCATCCAAACAATAAGTTTTTTGTTTTCGTCTGTCATATCATTTTTTTAATGCCACTAAAAGATCAGATACGTTTGCTCCCGTATCTCCGCAAATAAGCAGATCGCCGGTTTTTTCAAAAAATGCGGTAGAATTATTATCCGCTAAATGCTGTTCTATACTTAGATTAAACCGTTCTGCTTTTTCCTTTGTTTCGAAGTCGGCAATGGCTCCGGCATATTCTCCGTTATCACGTCCGTCTGAAGCAAAAGGAAGTATTATTTCTCCGTCTCCAATAGTTCTCAATGCTGAAATTGCAGCTTCCTGGCTCCTTCCTCCCTTTCCGCTGTGCAATATTTTAACGGTCGTTTCTCCTCCATAAATAAACGCCGAAGACTCCGGACTGCCGTTCAATTTATCAGCCACTCTTTTACCTAACTCTTTGGCGTCTCCACGAAGACCGTTTACTTCAACGTTTACATTATATCCCAATTCCAAAGCCTTAACTTCCATGGCGCGCAAAGCAAGTTCATTTGTGACAATGACCTTATTGTTCATATTTTTAAAATATCGGTCTTCTTTGGGGGTATCAATAAGCCCGCAATGCGACATGCCGCAATTCTGAAGGATATTGTATTTATTTAAAATAGCCTCGGCATCCTGAATTGTCGTTTCATCTTTTATTGTCGGACCAGAAGCCACAAATGCCATTTCCCCTCCGGGCACATCAACAAAGATCAATGCCAGTCCCTGAGCGGGATGAGCATATTTGGCCAGATATCCCCCGCGCGCAAAAGATATGTGTTTACGTACAACATTTATCTCCTGAATTGTGGCGCCTGAGCGGAAAAGTTCCTGGAGAATAACTTTTTCATCGATGCAGGTTGACCCTTGGTCAGGCAAACACAAGAGGGTGGAACCTCCGCCGGATATAACAAAAATAACCAAGTCTTCTTCCTTTAGATTTTTAAGCAATTCTACTATTTCCTTACTTACCTCAATATTTTTATCGGAAGGATACGGATGTGTCCCGCCATAACATTTTATTTTCTTTAATGTACATACTTCAGGCTCACGTACATCCAGCGCAATCCCGCCAACAAGCCGCTCGCCTAAAGCCTCTTCAAAAAAAGAGGCTGCCTCTATCGCGCACTTGCCCACACCTACAAAGAAAATTTTTTGTGTTTTATGTATCGTACACACTTCCTCGTTTATGCAAATACTTTTATCCTCAATTTTTATTATATTTTTTAATACTTTTATGGTATCGATCGCGTCTAAACCAGCCTCAGCTATAATAAGCGCTTCTTTTCTAAGTTCGCTTATGGCAAGTTTATCGAAATTTTTTATCTTTTTGTCCATAAATTTATATAATCTGGTCTCTATCCTCCATACTATCAGATTTGGACGATCCCATAAAATAGAACAGGGTTTAAACCCGATAATTCTTGTTTGATTTTGTTTTATGGTTAAAAAGTATGACCGAAATGTCGGCATTTATATTTTGTTTAAGAATTATATCCTCCGAAAACTCAAACAAAGCAAAGATAATTCTCTCGCCGGATGCACATTAAATGATTTCTATAGAAAACTATCTTTTGGCTTGCCGGTACTTATATCCGTGCTTAGATAAAAGTATAGAACGTTCAAAAAAACCACTTGGGGGTGCTAGGAGAGACGGAGGAAGGAAGCCGTGGAAGTAGGCAACCTTATCCTCTTGAACGCTCTCTCGTCCGGAGGATTCCACTAAACCAAGCGAGCCTTAGTAGGAAGATCCAACACAGCCGGGCGCCGTCTCTCCGATGCCACAAAAGAATACTAGGTATAAACAAACACGCTTTAAAGCGTGTTTGTTTTTTATCTTAATCCTCTATTTATTTATTGCGCATGCTCCCCCGCTCCGCCGCATCCGTCAGACAAATCCCAAACATCCACAATCTGATCGCCTGAAAAATTGTATTGTTGAATTAACAATTTCGCCAAGCCGCCATAAACATACCAATGCCAGCATTTACAACAGCAAGGTCCTTTCTCGTGTGAATTTTCCATCGCATAGTCATATGCTCTCTGCTGCTCAAAAGTTAACGCGTCATCATAATGCGCCGCTAATTCTTTGGCTAACTGAGAATCTATATCGTAAGGATCCGGTGGAATTATAAAGTACTTATAATATTTTTTCAGTCCTTCTATCTGTTCCGTATAGCGATGGAAATCCATGGGACTACAACAAGAACCTTGAATACTTTTGTCTTGCAATCCTTTTTCTACTTCTTTAGTAAAATCAGCAGAACAGGCAGAATTGCCGCTCTTACTTAAATATTCAAACTTGGCTGCTAATGCTTCCGGGGTACTGTGCTGAGTATGATTAGAATGATCCGCGGGCCATAAACCGCCCGTATAAAAATAAATGCCTATGGCAGAAGCCAAGCTCAAAAAAACAATGGGTTTTAATTTTTCCTTCAAAACCATACGTTTCTCATCATAACAAACTATTCAATATTGTGTCGAATGTTTAATTTTAAATAAAAATCACCCTACAAAATAAAGTGATTTTTGAATGGGTCGCTTGGCCTTTGAAATTAGAACCTGTTTAATGAGCAACTACTGAAAAATAAATATATTTTATTGCGAGCAGGGCTCCGCTCGCCCGACCCCCTACCCCGCTCTTAGGTATAACAGATTATCTACGAATTTTTGCAAATTACTGTTTCCGATTCCGCGGCTACACAGACATAATCGTTCTAATATGCGCTAATGCCGTCTCAATTACGATACGTTGAATATTATCGTATGTAATTGATATATCCAAAGAGAAGAAGGTCTCCTTATCACTCATTCTTCCTTCGGTTATAAGACTTCCATTCACTGCCATCGATGAATCGGGCAACTGAAATGTCCAAAAATCGTTTCCGTGAGCTGCATCATTTCGCGCCTGCCAAAGAATCCTGATAACCTTTTCTACCGAACCAAACTCTACACCTTTTTCATCGCCCAACGGACGTCTAATGCCATGAAATAATTGGATTTTATTTTCGTCAGATAACCCCTGAAAGAATCCTTTGATAACCTCCCAACTACCTTTTTGTTGTGCGATAATCTGACCCTCATTCAATGCTATGCGACTTCTCATAATACTTTCTGCGGTGGCAAGTAAAAAAATCAATCGTAATGACGGTCGGTCTGGTCGTAAAGTCTCAACAATCTCGGCAAGTTCAATATACCAATCTAAACGTAAAAGCATCCCACGCGCTCCTGATATTTTAAACGCATCGTCCAAAAAAATCTCCGTAGTCTTTTCACTCGAAAAAAATGGCTTTAACAACTTCAAAAGCGAATCTTTTCTTCGAGCTCGCAGATATTTATTTAATTCTTCCGCTGTTGCACGAAAATCATCATCCATACAATAGCTAAATTAACTTTTTAAAGAAAAACAATCAAGCGCCTACAATTTTTTTGTAAGCTAATGCCATAAGAATATTTATTGTCCATTTTTTACACACTATTATTATTGGTTTGTCTATTATAAAATAATTCTTATTCTGCCAACTCTTTTGGCAGATTTTTATTTTTTAT